>VTLG01007130.1_pt1 | contig 21135 bp, 39 predicted proteins | sample 4694571 | NCBI WGS metagenome assembly VTLG01 (sample SAMN12604809, study PRJNA352737) | marine metagenome | biome: ENVO:00000447; feature: ENVO:00000209|ENVO:00000569|ENVO:01000036; material: ENVO:00002151; isolation source: viral sequences binned using virsorter ... | reverse complement strand
TGATTCTAGATACTCCGCTTGTTCAACATTACTTTCATTTAATGATTTAAGTTTATTTTGTTTCTGTTTAGCTATTGCTAATTCTTTTTTGCTTAAAGGTTTATTAGTTGCAAATTTCTTTAATGCACTTGTATCAGACATTAAATCTTTAACTTCACTTACAATATTTTCTCCATCCCATTCAATATCTGCATCTTCAGGACCGCCTACATATCGTGGTTCTGCTTCTACAGCAGAAAATTCTTCTGTTGTTTTAACTGAACCTTTTTCTCCTTTAAGAGGAATTTCTTCAGATGCTTTATAATTTAAATCAACACCAGATTCACCCGGTGATTTTGTAGTATTATACTGTACTCTAACATTACCAGTATCTAAATCTTGTGTAACTCTTATATCATCCACTCCAACAGCATCTTTACCTATTTTTCCCTCTACACTTATTTGATGAACAATTTCTCTTTCCTTCGTTGCAAATTTCTTAGTAACATCCTCACCTTCTCTAATAACTCTATTTACAAGGGGCTTGAACCATGGTGGCATGCCTGGAGGGTTTCCAATTGGAACTTGTGTTAAATCTTTTGCAGCTTGTTTGCTACCACCTTTTAATAAACCAAATAATCCTGTTTTAGCAGCTCCTACCGTTGCAGCTCCTGCTCCCGCCGCTTTTAAAAATGCTCTTCGCATTTTATCTATTCCACCAAGTTTAAATGGAACACGACCACCACCTGCATACTGTGGAATTTCTCCTGCTCGTATTAATTTAATAAGATGAGTTATTTCTTCTGGAGATAGATAATCAAGATCATCAGGGGTTATATCAAGTATAGCAGGACCTGCGCCTTTACTACCAATTCGTCCACCTTCAGCATTTAATGGTCTATCTTTAGTGGCCAAATTTTTTTGTATATTTTCCATTTCTAATAAACCTTGGTCTGTAATTTTAGGAATAGCTTTTTTTCCAACTTGTTGTTCCATCGTTGCTGCCAAAGTTTCTGCCATGTTTTCAGCTGTTTTTCTATCTATTCCTTTAGACATCATATCTTCTATTATTTTCATTTTATATTTAGCTATATCGTCATCAGCTTGTTTGATTCTTTTTCCAGTGCCAATAAGATGTTCAACCATACCGGCTCTATCAATTTTCATTTCTTTTGTGTAGTCTTCAATCATTTCTTTAGCAAGCGAAGGTATACCTTGTGGTCTATCTAACATTTCATTAAATTGTTTAGGGTTTATCATTTTTAACATTTCTGAAGGAGTTTGACCGTGCGAACTTCCTTTGGACATATATTTTAATAATTCAGATAGGGTACGTTTACCTTTTGATAGCCCACCACCTAACCACATAGGCATTCTTTCATTTGTATCTTCTGCGAGTAAATAACTTAAACCAGTTCTGCCGCCTTGTGCAAAATCTTCTATGTCTGTTTTTTCAACTGCTTCCCAATCAATATTTTTACCACCTACTATAGGTTTATCAGTATCTATTTTTTTTCCTGTAAGATCTAACACATCTGCAGATTTTGGAGTTGGTGGTGTTGGAATAGGTGTATTTAAAATAGTTTCTAATTGTTTTTCACTTGTAACTAATTTATGATCAATACCTCTTAGAAAAAGTTCTTCTCTAATCATCATTTCACCAAAGTCAATTTGACCTTTATTAGGTAATTTCATGATACCTTCTGGATTAGATTTTGTAAGTTGCTTTGCAACAAAATTTCTAAGTGAAAAAATTCCTTTAATCATTAATAATATACAAACTTCCTAGGCGCTTGTTTTTCTTCTACGTAATCTTCAGGGTGGCTTAAAAATCCACCTTGTCTAAAGCGCATAACAGCTTGAGTCATACTATCAACTAAGTCGTCATGATCACCATGCGGGAATGCTGCACATTCCTCAATGACTTCCTCCGCAAATTTCTGGTCCGGCGCCCATATTAGACCTGATTCAAAAAGCGGAGCGCATGTATTTACTCTTACATGTTTATCATTTCCTTTGCTAGGTGTAAAGTTCTGAACGGGTATATCCATTTGTCGAAGTTCGTACGTCAAAGGCAGTCCTGCTGCTTTTGCTTCAATGATAACAGACTCAGGTTTCCAATATTTGTACTGATCCAGTGCAATTCTTCGTAATTCCGGAAATTCATACCTTCCTTTGATAGCATCTATTAACATTAGGTTAGCGGGAGAGTCTTCATTTGGATAAAACACTCCCCAAGTGGTAATTGCACTAAAATCCGCCGTTTCTTTCTTCAAATATGCAGTATCATACGATTGAATCACATAATGCAGGTTTGGAATGTAATCTTCTTCCCATTTTCGCCACCATTCACGTTTTATAAGTGCTCCTTCTTCAGAAGTTGGTCTTTGCATCCACTGTGCATTCCATTTTCCAACTGGTAATGTTGCTTTTACCTTCTCTAATTCGTCTAATTTCCAATATTCTGGCCAAACGGCTTCAGGTTTAGGTCCGTGGTCCAAGATCGCCGGAAATTCGACCACTTCCCACTGATCACCTTTAATTTCTTTTTGATTTTTTAGCAAAATTCCTGTCAAATCCTTTTTTGACCAACGTGTCATTACTAAAATAATTTTTCCACCAGGTTGAAGACGTTGTCTTGGTCCAGATGTGTACCATTCGTAAGCATTTTCCATTGCAGTTGCAGACATAGCATCTTGTTCAGAGTGAGGGTCGTCAATTATAAGTAAATCTGCACCTCTTCCAGTGATTGCTCCGCCTACACCAGCTGCAAAATATTCACCACCTTGAGCAGTTTCCCATCTTCCTGCAGCTTGACTGTCTTCTTGTAGTCTAGTTTTAAAAATTTTTGCATATTCTTCACTATCAATTAAGTTTTTTGCTTTACGTCCAAAACGAATTGCAAGTTCTCCAGTGTGAGTTGCTTGAATTATCTTTAATTTTGGATTACGGCCCACCATCCATGCAGGTAATAAGTAAGATGCAAACTCAGACTTAGTATGTCTTGGTGGCATGTTAACAATTAGACGTGTAATTTTACCTGTTGCAAGGTCATTAAATTTTTTTGCAATATGTCTATGGTGCGCACCTTCAATAAACTCGGGCCAAACACATTTAACAAAACTTAAAAAGTCATCTTGAGCTTTATTTTGAATTTTTTTCTCCGCATACATTACTTGTAGTTGTCTAAAAGTTTTACGGACGTCTGAAGGTAGCTTACTTATATCTATATTATTTAAATCCATACAAAATTTTTAAAAAATTTTTCGCACCCTTATAGGATGTTGAAGAAGTTTTTACCACCATTGACTCTCTAAATCAAGCAATTCAACCTGAAGTAGTGGGACCCCTTTTTATTTAATCGGGGGTCGGGGTCAATGTTTTAAAAATGTTTGGATTTGGGTTTAGTATCTCTATTGAAGTGGTGAACGCGGGCGCGTTAGCGCCCGAGTTGTGGTTGATGACTCAGTCTAATAGCACCATGTACTGTGGTGCAAAGTGTTTTTGAAACCAATGAAGACCTTTACGAACTTTATCATAGTCCTGCATTAATTCTGCTTGTAAGATTGTATTTCTTACAGCACCTGCAAACTTTGGTAATGTAGTTTGCTCTCCACTAAAATGATTAGCTTGTGTAATTTCTTCAGAGCTAAACCATTGAGTTGGAATTAAAAAAGGCAATTCAATTACTTTGCCTTTATAATGTACTGATTGTTTTACTTTCATATTATTCATGTCCTTGATCATATAGGATAGATCAATCATTGTCAACAACCTTTATTGTTTTATATGTTTGACCTTGTCTATAACCCATGTCAAAAGTATGTGTTGTAATCTTAACCGGTGTTTCACTAGGCTTTCTAACAGGATTTATATTTACCATTTCATTTAAGAAATGATTTATAAAACCAAACAAACAACTTTGATTACAAAAGTAATCCCAAACATTAGGATGCTCATTAGGATAATTTACTTTGATCTTTCTAGTTCTTAATACTTTATTCGGCCCTGAGCCACGCACCCTTGACTGTGTTTCAACCTTATGGCAATTAGGATTATGACACCAATTATAATTACTCATCACAAATCTTTCTAATTGCACCAATACATTTGGCATGGCTTTCTAAAACCTTTTCAAGTGTTGCAATTCTTTTTTCTAACTTGTCAATTATTTTATTGTGTTGATATATTCTATCTTTATTTTCGGCGTGTAGTAAATCGTGGCTATCGTCTAACTGTGTCATGCTTTCCTCACAGAATAATTAACCGCAGTTCTTGGGTGTTCTGCGTCCAAGTCCCAAAAGTTATAACAAGGGAAACCTTTTAAATCTGTCCATTGTCTTGATACGAAAGTTTTAAACTTTCCACTCCATTGATCGTAATACTCGTGTTGATCTACTCCACGACAACTTATGAATGCTTGTCGTGATTTAGCATACCAACTAAAGTATTTTATGTTTTGTTTTGTCATCTTTCCTCTTTCTGTTAATGACCTATCCTATCATTAATAGGATAGGTCTGTCAACTGTTAATTTACAGCTTGATTTTGCTGTTCATACAGCAATCTCTCAGCTATTTTTTCAGCTCTCGTTTTTTCTTTCTTGTTCTTCATTCCTTTTATTCTATCAGCTAGATTTTTAGGATTGTAGATTGTTAGACCAGTCGAGTTAATTCTAATTATTTCTGCCTCTTGAACATTTAATCCAAGTTCAGTACATAACTCAATCGCCTCGTCTAAATATTTATATCCCTTTAAACCAATTTTAATTTCTTTCATTTGGTTTAAAATAGATTTAATCCATTTGTTATGAGACATAACAAATTTACCCTTTTGAGCTTTCCAATCTTCCAACATCATAAACTCCTCCTTAGAACATGCAATTGATCTGTCTCGACAATACTCTCGACCAATTAAATCAAGTTTATATTTATCGTTCCACATTTTGCCATATCCTTGATCGTCGTCATCTGCTCTAAGATATTTATTATTAGCGTCTTGGAATTTAGTTAAATGTGGATTGCTTTTATTATCTTCTTGCTCGATATTTATATCTGCGTTGCAACCCTCTTGGGCATTTATCTCGTCTCGATAAAGAGCATAGCCATAATTTTTATCGCTTGAATAACTATCGCTATCGCCCTCGATACTACCATTTAATCTAAAATCAAAATGTTTCTCGATTGCCTGTTCTTTCATTATAGGATTATTGTCATAATCTCTATCTTCAACCATTCCCATATAATGAAAATGGAAACAGCTATCGGGCGCAATCGTATTTACATTTTGATATTTGTTTTGAAGATAATGTGCAAGTTTAACATCTTCCATTGGATATTGTCGTCTAACTATTTTCTCAGCTAACGCCCACGCATTATCGTTTAGATCAATTTGATCTGCTTTCAAATTGTCATACTCTTGTTTTTCAACAGTATTCTCTTGCTCTAAATGAACTCTCATTCTGTTAGCAATCTTATTTCGATACTCTTGATTTAGTCTTATTCTACTCATTATTTTCTTCCTCACTTTCTTCTTTAGGTTTTTTTATCTTACCATTTTCGTCTGCCATTTCTTCTAACTCATCAATTGGTAAGTTCCACCAATAAGTCAGGTTTTTATTTTTATCTTTCATAATTTGTTTTTTAACACTTGACAATAGGATAGTCAAGGACTATATTTGATTTAATAAATTATTTAGATTTACCTCTTTCTAATTTATTGGGACAACTCCTAGTTGTAGTACGTCACACCAGCACTAGCTCGTCTTCGTGCTATGAATTAGGACTGATCCCTGATCCAACAACCCTTGATATCAGGGGGACGATGCACCCGCGCGGTATAACGCAGTCTGTTGGGTCTGGGATCAGCACGGAACTAGAGATATCTAGTAGCAATAGGTTAGACGGCTCACGCGGTCTAATATTGCCTGATCCCTGATCCTAGCCCATAAAAATAGGATAAGCTATAATGACGATTATAGCACGCTAGGATCTGGGATCAGGTTGAAATAACATTGGCCTCTGGCCTGAAGATCGGCCGGGCCTGATCCCTGATCACAGGTGACAAAACTAGTTAGCGCGTTGCTTAGAACAGCCGCTTCCTGTGATCTGGGATCAGTATAGCGTACCTGGATGAGCATAAAGTAGGATTTATTATTATTCATAACCTATACTGATCACAAGAAAGGAAAAAATATGAAAAAAGTAGATATAGTAGATTGTGTAAAACAAATCATTGCGATCAATAAAGAGCTGGAAGAGCATGACCAGAGACAGGACTATCACGTCACCTGGATGGCGCAGCTAAGAGATCGTATTGAAAAGTTAGAAAAGCTACAAGCTTCAAGCAGCAAGCATCAAGCTTGACAGGACCTGTAGGATTTGATAGGATACACCTGATCCCTGAACTCTGCTTCCGCGCCGCGCGTAGAAGTGGTTATGCATAACCCGCAGAGTTCTGGGATCAGAAATTATGAGTAGACAATTAGAAAGTTATGGAATTAATATATTAAAGCTTCATGCAGAATGGCTCCTGGCCAACGGTTACAAGCCCCAAGCTGCAAGTTGCAAGCGGCAGATTAGAATGATTCTAAATAACAAAAAGAAAGAGAAAAAGAAATGAAAAGAATTAAACACAACGACTTAACACACTACTTCCTGCGGGATCATGATCAGCTGCCGCGGGCTTACCTTCGGAAGTGCGAGAAGTTCTTCCAGTCTATTCAGGACCGGTTGATCACAAAAAAAGATGCCGCTTATTTATTCAAGCACCAAGCAACAAGCCCCAAGCTTGACAAGTCACAAGCTACAAGCTACAATAGGATTATAAAGGAGAAATAAATTATGAAAACAGAAGAAGCATGGACCATTGTAGGTGGTCTTAGTAAACCAAGTAAGATGCCGGGCTGGTCAATAGGCCTGCCGGCCAAAGAATGTAAAACAGGGTCCAAGCTGCGGAAGGTTAAAGACTCAGTCTGTTATGACTGTTATGCGCTCAAGGGCTGCTACGTGTTTAAGGTGGTCCAGGATGCACAGTACAAAAGACTGGCAGCAATACGATCCACGAGATGGGTCCAGGCACTGGCTCACCTGATCAACAGCAAGAAGTCGAACGTGTTCCGCTGGCATGATTCAGGAGATGTACAGGATCTGGATCATTTAAATAAAATTTATCAGGTCTGTAGGTTAACACCCACCAGGCGGCACTGGATGCCGACCCGTGAAGCATGGGTCAAGGACCATCTCGACCGCAAGCCCGCTAATCTGGTAATTAGATTCTCTTCACCAATGATTGACCAGGGACCAGTCAACAGCTGGGCCAACACTTCAACAGTTGTTACATCTGGCGCAACATGCCCGAGCGCGAAGCAAGGCAACCAATGTAAAGATTGCAGAAATTGCTGGAATCCTGAAATAAAGAATATATCATACGGCCAACACTAAAATGTTTAAACACCCGAAATATTACAAAGCCCTCAGGGCAGAGAGAAGGAAGCACCAAGCTGCAAGCCTCAAGCAGCAAGCTCCAAGCACCACTAAACCAGAACCTAGTTCAGGTTCTGAAACTTCAAGCAACAAGCTTCAAGCGTCAAGCTACAAGCAGCAAGCTTAGGCCTCAAGCCACAAGCTACAAGCTCATCGATCCTTGATCCAGGGACCAAGAAGTATTGAACAAGTTTCGAGGATCTCGGACCGAGGGCCTCGACTAAGATAAATGTATTCTTAGAATGTGTCTTGTGGAACGCAATTTGGTGTGGTGAAAATCGAACTTTATTTCCTTTTGTAACTTTTAACTCTACTGTAAAAAAGTGGCCCAAAGTATTATAGCCCAATAGATCGGGAGTACCCAAAGCACTAAGGTTTTCAATCCTAATCCAAGAAATATCTTTGGAAACTTTACGAAGTTTTTTATATAATTTAGCTTCCGGGCCCATGCGGATTTTGGGGTGACATCGTCATCCATTTAATAATCTTTTTGCAGTTTTTCAGGTAAGATTATACTTGATGGTTTTTGAGTTTTTAAAACTAATCTATGTGCAGTGTGACCTTTGAAGCCAATAATGGGAGCTTGATTCTCATGCACTTCCATTCTTCTAATGTCATATAAAACACCATTTACTTCAGCAAAGATGACAGCATTCTTAACTGCGTCTGAGCCTTCCGTAAAGGAAGAAAGAAATTGTTGCATGTCTTGTACTCTCATAACCCAGCTTTTCTTAATTGCGCTCGGTATGCTTCAACCTTCTCGACTAAATATTTATTATCTCTTTGTAAGTCTCTCATCTCAGGAGAGTTATTTCCAATTGCTTTTAAGTTAGACATTTCAATTTCAACTTCTGTAATTTGTTTTCTTAGTTTTCCGTTCAATTCTTGATGTGAAGAATCTATAATTTTAAGGTTATTATTCTCTTCTGATAATCTGTCAATCTCTTTTTTTAAAGAGATAACTTGTGAGGACAATTCTCCTATAATTCTTTTATTACCATCTAATTGATTTTGAGTTTTTATCCATTCAGACTCTTTCATTTTATAAGCCCAAATTTCTCTTTTATGCTGATCAATTAGTAAACTTAAATCTAGTTCTCCTCTATCATCAACAGTGTGTTTTCTCTCGCTTTCATACGTCATGTCTTCCCCATGTTCTTTCAAATTGTTATAAGTTCGTTTATCTTTCATACCTTGACAATATAGGATAGTTACCTTAAATTGTCAATATGGGAGTTCCAAAAAGATTAACAGAAATGCAAAAGAGATTCGCAGAGTTCATCGTATTCGGTGGACCAGACGGTCCCGTCTCCCAAGGTGAGGCCGCTAAGCTAGCTGGCTATTCAGAAAAGAGAGCAAGACAAGAAGGATCAGAACTAATGAATCCTAGATTGTCACCGCTTGTGGCAGCATATGTAGGTAAGCTAAAAGAAGAAAGACTTAAAAAGTTTGAAGTAAGCTATGAAGGACACGTTGCTGAGCTTGCTCGAATCAAAGAGTTGGCTTTGAAGAAGGGCTCTTTCTCTTCTGCTGTAAATGCTGAAACAAATAGAGGAAAAGCAGCAGGATTATACATAGACAGAAAAATAATAAAAACTGGGAAATTAGAAGATATGTCAGAAGAACAACTAGAAGCAAAGATGAAACAAATTTTAGACGATTACGCGCCTCTATTGAATGCAAGGACTGTTGAAGGTGAAGCAATTGAATCTCCTAAAGTTTCTGAATCTTCCGTACCCACTGACGAGGTATCATCGTCCGATCACCAAAAGTAAAACTACCATCATCTTCCTTATCGTAAGAAGCAAATAACTTAATAGATTTTTTATCTTTAGAATATAACCAACCTTCGTTAATTGGTTTTGCAAGAGACATCTTGTCAAACTCTTTTTCAGTTGCCCAGCCCGAATCACTCACACAATCGATCCACTCCACTCGGACTTTCGGAAAAGGTATTTCGGGAGTTGTTGAGTTGACGACTATTTTTCTTCTTTTCTTAGGCATATAAGAGTTCTACCAGATAAATCACTATATGTTAAGCGGCCTTACGCGCGCGCGAAGGCACCACAGGTATGGACATTATATAATGTCCAGTTGGAGAAAAAATGTCCACTAAAATGTCCACTAAAATCGATTATAACCATTGGTATTGCTATCTTTTTTTCTTTTTGGACATAAAGACACTTTTTTTTCATGTTTTTTTTCATCAACACTAAATTATCTGTAGAATCTCTTATGTAAAATGTCCTGTCTAATTTGTACCATAATATTGCCTCAAAGTTGCCATATTCTCCTTAGCTTCGGCAACAATGTGTAACAATTTGTCAATTTCACCCGTAATATCCACGTGTTCCACAATCACAGATTGTGGGGATGCCATTAACATGTCTATTTTAAGCAATGCGTCTTCCATCTGGTGCTGGTAGCGTACCATTAGAGCTTTATAGATTTGTTCTCTCATTTATCCTCCTTCTTTTTTAATGAATCACCAAACACTCCTCTAAAGCCCCATGATCCGTGGTGCGTGGTCCATGAGTCCAGATTAGCGTAGATTTTAATACTGCAACGTCTAGCAAGTTCACAGAAAGCTAGATCTTCACCCTTCCATTCGTGATCCTTAAAACTTGTATCCCAAAAATTATACATATACTTTTCAATAGCTCCCCTATAACCAACTTCAGCATCCATCTTAGCTTGGTGTTCCTTATCAAACTTAATTCTTTTATTCGCGTATTTAGCCATTAACACTTTAAACACAGATCTATTAATCAACATTAAACCAGCAGGAGCAGACTTAAGCTCTACTAGATCAAATGGTAAAATTTTTATATTCTCAGGATCTAAATGTTCAACCGGATACTTAACCTGTAATGGATTTTCTTTTAACCTATAAGGAGTGACAACTATATCCTTTTCAGGTACTAACATTCTAAGCACAGCTGTGGGCTCAAACTCTACATCAGCATCAACGAATAACATATAATCATATTCAGATGCCATGAATCCTGCTGTTAATAGATTCCTCGCATGAGTCACAAGAGAAGATTTAACAGACTTAAAAATACACTCAACGCCAGATTTAGCTAACACAGCGTAAGTATTTAATATACTAACACATGTCTCAACCTTCATCGTGTCGTAACAGGGCATCGCAATAAATACTCTAGGCTTCTTTTTTTCCATTAAGTACCTCCTTCTTTTCAAACATATTTTCATCAGCTACTTTAAAGTTAGCGGCTACTGTTATTCGTGTCGCTTTAGATTTAAATGATGATACCGAATGAGTTAAGTTCCACGGAAAAATAAAAAAATCTCCAACTTCAGGTCTAAACCCAAATGTATTCACGTGAAAATTTTGTGGATTACCAACAAAAAAGTTTAACGCGGCAGGGCCGTCTCCGGTACCCTTCCATGCTTTTTGTTCTTCCTTTATCTTATCAGGTACATCTAATACTAATACACTAGATAGATGACAGTTATGATGTATGTGTGGTGGGTTAGATTCTCCATTCTTCATAAAGTTAACCCATGCGGCTGTCGTTTCAACAGCTTTTAATTTAATACCGTACCAGTTTTTGTAAGCAACGGCATACGCTCTTAGATATGGTTTTATAATTTTAGTATAAGTTTCTGATTTAATTTTGTATTCACCCTTAATGATACCAGCTAAGTTGTCACTCCAGACTTCATTACTCTCATCACAAAGTTCACGTAAAGCCTTGATATCATTAGGTTTTATCTTAGTCCTAAATAGTAACGGTCCCCAATGAAAAATTGTATAATTTATTTTTTCTTCCTCTATCGTTTCACTTATAATTTGCTTCATGTTCTCTCCTTTGTTTGTCTTACTGATTCTTTATATGATTCATTTAATTCTTTCTTTTCCTTTTCAGCTTGTTCTAAAAAATCTTTTGAATTTATTTTTACATTTGCTTGTTCTTTCTCATCAAATTTTAATTCATGATACATATCTAATCTCTTCAACCACTTATGTTTCCAAGACCTTAAGTCAGCGTCTTGAAACTTAAACTCTTGATAATACAGATCAGGTGTACATACCATAATAATACCTTGTTTAATTTCTGATTGATAAACGTAGTCATGTGCCATACAATACGCCGCGATTTGTAAAAAATAATCCTCAATCCACTCCAGCTTTTTAGGGCGATTCGCTTGTTTGAAATCAATAATAGTATCTAAACCATTGTGCTTACAAACCAAGTCAGTACTACCAGCGTATAGACCCGGATAATACAACGTAACTTCCGACCCGTAATACTCTTCAACAGGGAGTAAACCTTCTTCAATAATTTTTTGGGCCATGGGCTTCGCCGCTTGTCCGATCCCCGTAAGATCATCGTAGCCAACTCCTGTGATATGATTCTCCAAGAATTTGTGCATGGCAGTCCCGCGCTTACTAGATAGATTCTTGATTCTTTCCGCTTCTTTTTCTCCAACTTTGGCCTTCCAATCTTTTAAGAATTGTTGATTTTTTGTACGGCCTAATATCGTAGTTACACTAGGAAGTCTATACCCTGCGACCTCATATGTCCGTGATCCGTGGTCCGTGTACTGTGTGCCAGTGATGTAGTTATATTTATTATTTAGTTTCATTATCTTTCTTCCATTCCCAATAACCTTCAACCCATGAATCAGGATTGTTATCTATATCTTTTATTAACTTTTCAGTTGCAGTTAACTTTTCTTTCTTTGTATTTTTTTTAAAAATTTCGTCCCATCGTTTACGGTACAAATCTGTGGAAACCCTTGATTTTCCATCCCATTTTTTACCTTTAGCTTTCTTACTCATGATACATACACCATCATAAATAAACTTAGGACCGCAACAAATGTGAGTCCACTAAACAATAATATAAAAAAATTATTTCTCGGATCCCGCATGTAATTTCTGAGCCTCATTGTATTTTTTCATATCTTTTAATTGAACTGAGTTAGCAATATTACCAGCAACAGATATTCTAGTCACATCAGAATAGAATGGTGCAACATAATGTTTTACCCACGCAGGAAAGATAAACATATCTCTATTGGTAGGTTTAACAGATTGATAAGTTATAGATTGTCTGTTGCCCTCACCATAAATAAAACCTAGTGATCCAGGTCCACCTGATCTACCGTCATATGCTTCTTGTTCTTTCGTAATTTCGGGAGGTACATCTAAAAATATAACAAATGACAATTCATCAGAATGATCGTGTGGTGGATTAAATTCATTCTTTTTCATAAAGTTAACCCACAAAGATGAAAGCAAATAATTAGGTTTATCTTCAGGTTTATAACGAAGATTCTTATGCTTTTGAAATGCTTCATCATAAACACCTAAAACTTGAGCTATCCATGGAAGAAATATTTCTTTCTTACGAAACATATATTCTTCCTTAATAACTCCAGCAAGTTTACTACTGTAATCTAATTCTTTAACTCTACTAGCTTTGGCTTCTTCTAATAATAGTTTATGAAAATCTTCTGAAATTTTTAAATGAACTATACATGGTCCCCATGTAAATACACCATATGATATTTCTTGTTTTTTATCTGTCATTCTAAATTCATTGCCTCTCTATATTGTTGTAGATTTACTACCTTTCCATCAAATACATGATCGGGTGAGTAATGATCTATTAGTTGTTCTACTTTATGTAATTTTACTTGTACGTATGGCCATATTAAACGACATACATAATACGCTTCTCTAAAAGTACATCGCCAACGCCACTGGGTTTTATATTTTTTTCCAGCTTTGTTTAAACCTTTTACATTTCTTTTAATTACACTACCAACTTGTAGTGTTTCATGCACCCAACGAATTACTGCTTCGTCAGTCATTGCTATCTCCATGCTAATGCGCATAGAGTTAGACATTCTATGTCCTTCTCCTTTATGTTTCTTTTTCTTTTCCCAGCCTTTTTTACATTGAAGACTTCCTTCGCCATCAAATAAACCAGCTAGATATGCTATATCACTTTCTCTCATGTGTTATTATCCATTTTAAAGTTGATGTAGCAGGGTCGTATCCCTGAAAGTCGGTATGCTTGCAGCTACTTAGCAGGATTATAATTCCAATAAGTATCACTATCTTCATGTTTAATTTCTCCTGTAGATTCACATATCCAACATTGATGAACATTAATTTCTCCATCTTCTTCATCCTTTGTCTTAATAAAGCCATTACCTTTGCAATTATAACAAATGGCTATCATTTTTTATCCTTTATCTTACCATTAAGTTTTTTTGCTTTTTCATTTGCTAAACATTCTACAGTCTTGCTGATTGAAAGTTTTGCATCGGGCAATAAAACTTTAGACAATGATATTAATGTGTTGTATGTTTCTTTTGTTAATGAAACATTTCTATATTTAGTTATATCAGTCATTGTGTCCTTTCATATATTTCTGAGCAATATATAGGATCAATAGGAGATTTGTCAAGATGAAATTTATATTAAGTATGATTATGTGCACAAGTGTCTATAATATGTGCATAGATCCAATACCCTTACCTAAAAAATATAATAGTCATTATGAATGTATGATCGCGGGCTATGAAGAGTCTATTAAAAAAGCTAAAGAGATTGGTCCAGTTGAAGTTAATAAGTATAAAACAATTATTAAGTTTATGTGTATCCCAGAGAACACTATTTGACAATGTGTCCAAATTGTGATAGAGGATTAAATCTTCTCACCACAATAACCTATCGTTTTGATTCCCTCTTTACGATGGGTTTTCAATTCATTCACAAATAAATCCTTGGACTGTTCCCCTTCCATCATTAAGGTACCAGCCACTTGTAAGGTCATTATTATCTTTGTAAGTAGCTATTGCTTCTCTATGGTCGTCTGCAAACATTAGACATTCGTGAACGTCCACTGGTTTTGTAAACTCTAGTGTTTCTTTTATCAGTGTTCCATCGAACAGTAGTATTAATATTATTAATGTCTTTGCCATGTGCAAACTCCTTAATCAATTTATACCATAACTCTTTATACTTAGGATCTTTTGTTTTTTTCCACAGTATTGCTACTTCGTCTATCTTCTTTGTCTTCACCTGTTTTTTTACCCCATGTTATTATACGATCTAAATTATGAGTTTTCATCTTAATAATAGGGCCATAAGGCTTCCATGCCTGCGCTACTAAATTAAGTTCAATTACTAAATTAGACCATTGTTTAGAAGTTATATTACTTACTTTTAAGTTTATACTTTTTTCTTTCATACTGTATATATAGGGCTTTATAGGATGTTTGTCAACGTCCTTTTCTACCTTTTCCTCTATATTTTCCCATTCTTTTTTCGTGTTTATTTCTATTCTTTTTATGACGACCCGGACGCTTTTTAGGTTTATCGCGTTTAGGTTTAGTAACTACACCAAATCTAGCTCTTTTACCCATTTTTAAACGAAGGTTTTACTTCAATACGAGTAGATTTATTTATGTGCGGCATATAACTAATTTTACCATTTATCTTTTGTTCTAAATCAGTTCCACATGTAACACATCTATATATAGTTTTATAAATAGATACGAATACACTTTCCTCTGTGCAATGTGGGCATGTGCCGTTTACAACCTGAGCTTCTACATTAAATTCTTTCAAATATTTTTCGTCCATGTTTCTCCTTCCTAGTATATTTCTTTTTATCTTTTATTATCTTCGGTGTAAAGAATTTTAAAATCTTAGCTATAGGGTTATTTCTTCTGTTTTTTTTCAAAAAATGCCTGTATGCTTTTTTATTCAAGAATTAATGATTTAATAGATTTCTCACCCATGTAGATTTCAGTCGTGGCCTTACCTTTGTAGCATTTATAAGACACAGTTTCACTATAGGTCCTCTCCGCTTCACGTTTTCCGCGTAAGCAAATTGCCATCGAGGGTTGAATACGGTGTTCTTTAATCTCTCCGTTTACAAACATCAGTAATGCAAATACACTCTCGATCAAATTTCACCCCCATTCTTACATTCGCATGTAGAACATTCACATTCTCCACTAAATTCACTAGGGGGTCCTCCCCAGTTAGAATGTTTTTCATATTCACAATGACAAGGGCATCCGCATTTTTTACATTTAATTGGTGGACTCATTAGTATTGCTTTACACCTCCATTGCCATTCTTATAATGGATTTCTCTGTTAGCATCTTTAAGTTTTTCAATGTCTAATAAAACTTTATCCATTTGTTTTCTTAAAAATTCTATATTTACTTTATTCAAGGCCATAGAGTCGATATGTTTGTTTAACTTCTCAGTGGTCTTGTATAAATCTTCGATCATCATAAATTGTTCGCTATCTGCGGGAAGAGACCCAAGTTGGCCCCGCGGCCATTTGATTCTAAACTCTGTATTCTCAGTTAAGTCTTTAGACATTAGTTCTACTGTTGTTTGAATTTTGTTTTGAGTCTCAATAATACCGAAGTAAGCCCAGGTACCGATCGCTACCATCGCGATCAACGAAGCTACCGTCTTCATAGGCATTTGAACTGCTGCTTCTTCAGAAATTTTTAAAGGTTTTGCCATTAGTTATAACTATATCCTGTGTTGCCTTGATCTAATTTTTCAAATAATTTTTTATGTTGGTCCATAATCTCTTTATCAGAGTCCTGCATGTCATCCATTTGATCTTGTAGTTTTTCAAAATATCTTTCTAGTTTTTGTACTTTGTCCATTTGTACAGCTTGAATAGTTGATAGTTCAAAAGTTCTAGATAGACTCCACCCTCCTAATGCTATTAGGAGTCCAACTAACATCGTTAAAATTTTTTCCATCATTGTTTTGGTTCCGGTAAAGGTCCTTCCAATTGTTCGTCTGTGGGCATTATAAGAGGTTTTCTGGTCCCCATATAATTTCCAGGGTTTTCTTTTATATACTCTTTTTTAAGGTTTTCCCAGTGATTTCCTTTAGGTCTTTCCAGATCTTTTTCTTTGGTAGTAGGTACAATTCCCTTACATTTAGACACTAAAAGATTAAAGTTTTGATTAAGAGCCAGACTAGGATTTCTGTTCACTTTGTTACACATTTTAAACAATTCTAATTGTTGTTTTAAATTCATGTTTTCCATCTGAAGATCTTTAAATTCTTCTGTGCAAGCATGGCCTAAATACTTTCTAAAAGTTAATCTAAGGTACTCTTCTTCATGAGTACTGCCGTCACTATAATTATAATCAGTGTCTCTTTGTTGAATAGAAACATCTACTTCGCCTGTTCTACACTCTCGATAACCATTGTTAAGATACTCATTACGTGCGTTAGCTATGGTAAAAAGAAAACATGCGCTAATTATTAAGATCGCGATTAATATCCTTAATGTCATAAGAATGCTCCCTTACCGTGTTAGCTAATGTTTGGTATAAGTTTTCAGCCATCGACCATGTCGATTCAGCTGCTGCAAGTCTAGTTCTGAGATCAGATACTTTTTCTTGTTCTACTGCAATATCTCTTTTGAGATTTATAATTTCTTGTTTGTTAGCGTAAATAGTGTCGTTAAGATTAATAACGTATTTAATACCAGTGAACGATCCAAAGATAACAGATGCTACTACGGGTATCATTACAAAATTTGATTTTATTACGTCTACTATTTTCATTAGGCATTAGTCCTGCTTCTTTTTTTTCTTACGCTTTTTCTTTTTCTTTTTATTTGAATCGGGTATAGAATTCCATAATTGTTCATCCATTGCTTTCTCCACCTGTGATACTTTTTCTTTAATAAGGACCATATCTTGCGACAGGGAGAACGTTCGGCTGAGCGTCCAACCTCCAAGTGCGATGAGTATAGCCAACAATGCAGTAATAATCTTATCATTCATCACATTTACATCTTTTACCTAAAATTTTTTCAATGTAATGTTTTACAAATTGTTTAATTTTTTTAATCATCTTTTTTTTCTTCAATTTCGTAGAAGAATTTATCAGTGTCTTCCGTTCTCCATTTTCGAGTGTCTTCTACATTCCACTCGGAAGTTTGAACTTTCCAGTCAGGAATTTCATCTTTAACTGTAAACGATGGAATATCCCATATTAATCTATTGTTTGGCTGTGCCGCATAGTTGCCGTTTTCTAACGCAAGTATGTGAGCGCACTTATGTTCGTGCGGAATCTCAGAATGATCTGTGTCTAGTATATTACTATCTGGGTGAGCAAAATCAACTGTAAAAAGGTACGCACCATGGTACCATTTTTTATCTTTACCAATGTATTTGCCAGATTGTCCGTCTAAGATATCATAAGAAGTAACAGCAGGGTGATAACTAAAACAATTCCAAAGCTCCAGCTCGTCAAGTCGCATCCTAGGTATTTCTTTGACATCAAACCCTCTTTGAATAAAGGCTGAAATAGGCAATCTATAAAATATTGCACCATTTTCCATAATTGCATGAAAAAGTAACGGACGACCAGTAATGGACGAAAGCCCAAATATAATGCAGTCTTCAACTTCGCCATGATGTTTTTTAAGATCATAGAGATACTCTCTCCTGATCTGTGCATACGTCACAGGAATATTTACATTGAGATAAGCCATAGCACATTACAAAATTATAGCGCCAATAACAAAACCAATAACAAAACCAATGATGTATTCTCTATAGTATAGAGACCATACATCCCATTTTACTTTTAATTGTTTTAACATTTGTTTCATATTTCCTCCTCTTTAATATTACCCCAGTTGGGTCCGGATTCATAGTCTACTTTATTAGGAACTTCAAGAGAAACTGCGTCCTCCATTATTTCTTTTATCTTACCTGCATTGTCACTAACTGATATATCTAATTCATCATGAACTTGTATGTGTGGAGTAATTCCTTCTTTATATAATTCAATCATTGCTTTTTTTGTCATGTCAGCTGCACTCCCTTGAATTAATTTATTTAGTGCTTTGTAAGTGTAAGCACGTTTGATCCCTGGTCCGTGTTCCAAGAGCGCTGCATCATGAGGCAGGGCTTTATGAATCCCAAATTGATTTGGTTCCCATAAATGAAATCTGCAAAGTCTTCCAAGTAAAGTTCTAATTTTTCCTGAATCCTGTGCTCTTCTCATTACATTGTCCATAAGTTTTTTAACAAAGGGTACCTTCGTATGGTACTGTCTAAAAAGATCTTCGGCTTTATCTTTAGATACTCCTAGTTCAGCTTGTAATTTATTTTTACCCATACCATAGAACAGACCAAGATTTATGGTCTTAGCCTGTCCCCTCGGTATCTCTGCCATGTCTGCCACGATAGTATGGAAATCGGCATCGCCTAATTTATAGGCTTCCAATACTTCGTCCACGCCATAGAGATTCTGTAAAGCTGCATAATGCACTACCAACCTAGGCTCTTGCTGAGAATAGTCAAAACAACCCCATGTATGGCCTTCCTCAGGGATAAATAAGGACCTAATCCGTGGTCCAAGTTCCTTGTTCCGTGCTGGTATTTGCTGTAAATTTGGATTTGAGTAACTAAATCTTCCCGTCACTGTTCCACCATTATCTGATCTTAATTGGTTTATTTCAGCATGTATTCTTCCTTTGTGATTATGTTTTAATATGGTATCAATAAACGTGGTATGCGCTTTATTTATTTCACGGGCGCGGGCTATTCGTTTCACCAGTGGGTGGGGGTGATTCTGTAAAAAGTTTTTTGTAAATGATGGAGAATTTGTTTTTTCGGTTCGGTCAAATTGTAGGTGAAGTTTTTCAAAAACTTGCGCTATCGACCTCGCTGCCCATATTTGGGTATCTACTCCAGTTTCTGCTTTTACTAATTTTAAGCATTCTTTTTCTTCTGTTAGTAATTGTTCTTTTAATTGATGAGCTGCTTCAACGTCTACTCGTACTCCTAAAAAACGCATATCGATTAGGCAAGGAAAAAGTTCAGTCTCTAATTCAAAAATAGATTGTATATCTTGGTGTAAAATTTCTTTCTTTAGTTCTTGCCAAAGTTCATAAGTAAGCTCAGCATCTTTTTCTGCGTATGCACCCACGTACATAGCAGGTAGTTTATACATTTCTGCTTTAGGATCTATTCCCCATGATTTTGCTGCATCATACAAAGCTGATTCATCTTTGCCTTTACCTATATATCTTCTACTACAACTATTTAAATCATAACGCATTTGATTTTCATCTACAACTGCGGCAGCAATCATAGTATCAACAATTTTACCATTTATTTTAAGTCCTAAAGATCTAAGCCAACAAACATCATACATTGCATTGTGAAATATTTTGATAGAATCTGTGTTTAAAACTCCTTGAAACCATTTTAAAACTTTTTTCTTGTCCATGTTACCACCACCTTCATGAGCAATTGGATAGTATCCAGACCAATCTTTAACAGCGACAGCAATACCTGTAACACCTCCTCTACCAGTCACAGCACCTGATCCCATTTTTATCAGGTCAGGATCTTTGGTTTCTAAGTCAATTGCTATCTCTTTATATTTTGATAAATTTGGAAATTCTTCAGGAGGTATCCATTCAGTTTGTGGTTTAAATAAAGGCACTTGCATCATTTAAGTATCCCCCATGAATTTTTTTGAGAGATCCCGCTGGTTACTGCTTGGGGATTTTTGCCAGAACTCTCAGGATAATCTCTTTCAAGAATCATTTCTAAAAAGTGTATAGCTTTCAAAATATCTTCCTTTTTTCCTTTCAATCTGTGACGACAGATATATTTTATAGCGCATCCTTCCGGAAAAAGCAATTCATTTTCTACAACAAATTTACTTGGTTGAATTTTAAATTTTTGATAATGTGATCCTCCGTGTTGTTTATCCCAAACACTCATATTGCATTCCTTATTAATCGGTTAATATATTCTTCATGTTTTCTTTTTTTAACATGTGGCCTACGACTGTATGCTAAATCCCATGCTCTACCTTTTTCACTTTTTCTCCATTTTTTTCTAGCTCGTTTTCTACTTTCAGCATAAGGATGAATCATATATTCTCCATTGGATATGCTTTTTCATAATCTTTAGGTCTTATGATATGTAAATTTTCTTTAGTTCGTGTTGCACCTACATAAAATAATCTTGTCTCATCATCAGGATTTTTTCTGTAAGATCTATTAGTATTATTAGTAAGATCAGTTAATAAAACTACATTGGGTCTTTCGCCACCCTTAACACTATGTATAGTAGATAAATGAATTCTTGGATTAGTTTTTAAATTCTCCCCATTTCTACGCATACTTCTAATGTAGTTTTTTCTTCTAAAGTTTAAGTCATCAAATGCTTCATACCAAACTCCATCAGTTTTTAATCCGTAATCTTTTAGCTGAGAAAAATTATAATAACTTTCTTTAGCCATTCCTTTAAGCTTTAATTTATTTGCATGTTGGGGAGTCATATAGCTATATATTCTTTCTATTTGTTTATAATTTAAAGGAGTTCCTTTTCTTGCTAATTCCCAATCTGCTGCAGCTTCAGCTGCATCTTTTTCTGGCATTATTTTAAATCTGTTTTCAAAATACCAGCCACGTTCTCTCATTTCTTCTTCTATATTATCTAACATATGACGTGTTCGAGATAGTACATACCACTCTCCGGATGACATATCTAAATCTTTTATATCATCGTGAAATTTTAATGACCCCTGATGATCTCTTGGTGCCCATTCTTTATATCTTCTTGTAGATACACGTTTAATAATACCTAACGCAAAGTCATGTATTG
>VTLG01006168.1_pt1 | contig 21136 bp, 30 predicted proteins | sample 4694571 | NCBI WGS metagenome assembly VTLG01 (sample SAMN12604809, study PRJNA352737) | marine metagenome | biome: ENVO:00000447; feature: ENVO:00000209|ENVO:00000569|ENVO:01000036; material: ENVO:00002151; isolation source: viral sequences binned using virsorter ... | reverse complement strand
CCAAATATTGCTGGCTTGTCTGCCACGAAAGAAGCACCTATCATTTCAATAGTCTTTTGACCAGTTCTGTCTGTAACAAACTGTTCATTGGCTAGCGCATCAATGAAATAGTGTTTTATATCTGAAGTGTTTGGATGTATCATAATAAAGACTTTCCTTTTATACCAGACAAGCTACCATTCGTACTTTTAGTTGATCTGTTAAACATATCTCTTTCGGGTTGTTGGCCTTCCATTTTACCACGCATATAAGATACTGCAAACGAACAATAGTTGATTATATCTTTGTAAGTATCTTCGAGTGATTCAAAGTTTGGATCACCACCGCTTTCTAATAAAGATTGTGCACGATAACATTTACCTTGAATGATATCGTGTATGCTATCGACACCTCTACGATAGTGCATTGCTTGAGTTACGTTTGATTCTTTACTTTGATAGTCTTGTGACTTTTTGTTTTGTAACTCAATACATTCTTTTAAGACTTCTACTGATTCTTTTTTAACCAATGATTTCAATTTCATCTCCATACTGCCAATGCCCATTATCTAGATCTATTATACACTGATCTACCATACTTGTAAACATTTTTTTTACATTTATTCCACACTTAGAGTAATGCTTTTTTTCTGGCATTAACTCAATTTTTTTAATTCGAGCTGGACCATATTTAGTATCAACTAAGTCACCAATATAAAACATATTATCATGCTTAACTTCACCATCTTCGTCGAAAGCTGCATTTAATTCTAGATTATCCATTTATTCATCTCCCCTAGCTTCTCTAATTTGATAATATTTAGCTCCTAAAGAACAAAGTAATCCATCTGCCAAATCTGGTTCGTTGTTAACGATTTGTTTGAGAAGTTCTTCTCTTTGTTCATAGCTCATTTGACAGATGGACTTAAAAACTGTTTTTGGATCGAGTGAAACTTTCATTATTGCACTCCCTGTTCTTTAGCCGCAGCCTGAATGATTGGAGTCATAACTTTCTCGACCATATCTTCCCAATGTGACCAAGTGTCTTTGTTGGAATAGTAGACATCTCTTTGAGTTGGTGCGAAACCGTATATGTTATTGAAAAGACCTCTTTTGTTACAAAGGCCGTTATTGAAAAGATCGTAAGCAGCATTTGAAGCTCTTCTGAACTTATCTAAATGCTTGTTTTTTGATTGTGAAAATTCACACTTACCAGCAGCTGGTATGAGATTGTGTAACTCATCTGCTAACTTTTGAAAACCTGAGTTAATACCCCAGCTGTTTGAAAATAATTTAAACTGATAACCTTTATACATAAAAAAACTCCCTTAATTTTTTATTTTATAATTATATTATACACTAAAAATTAGCAAATGTACACCTTTTTTTTCACTTTTTTGAATTTTTGTTATTAACATGTTAAATGTTTTTATATACATATTCGAGAGCTCTATCAGCTTCTTTTTCTAGCGGACGTGACTTATACCAGTTACCAGTTTCTACATCAAGTTCTCTACATAAGTTAGTAATCTCTTGTGCAGTAATAGGATATTTCTTTTTAACTGCATTGCCAGCGATAGCAACCATTATTTGATACATCTTGTGATACCAACCTGTACCGCTTATCATTCTATATTCTTTTTCTAACTGTCTTGGAAAGAAAGGACAGTTCTTATATGATGACCAGTTTATATCTGTATTATCAAGTTTTGATTTACGATGCTCAATAATTTCTTTTTTCATATCTTCTGGTAATCTATCGAAAAATGATCCACTGCTTTTTTCTTTATAAGGATATTTGTTCATTAATGAATCAGGGTTAATAGTATCGCCAGTTCCACTAAAAATAAAATTGTAAGCATTATCATATTTTGCTGGTATATAATACATGCGAGATAAGTCTTTGGTTTGCTTATCTCCCATATCTCCAAGTTCTGTTTGGAGAGCATACCAAAAGTGTCGAATCTTTTCAGCTGGTACGTTTTTTGTAAGTGGGAAGACAAGACGAAACTTTGGTACAGATTGTGTACTGCTAGCAGTGCTGTAACAAATAAACCGAGTACCATCAAACTTATTGTTAATTGCATCATTTAAATCTCCATCAAAATTAAAATCATCAACATCAACTGCACACCAAGCAGACCACATTGTAACGTTATCATTCTTACGAGTTGTATCTGGCTTATATTGAGCAGGTGACATAAGTGGCGCGTCTTTCTTAGATTTTATTTTGCGCTGCGCAAGACCATATAAAGCTTTTTCAAAGCTATCAAAGTTTTCAAACGTTAACTTTTGTTGCGTCTTATTATCAAATATACTGTTAAAAAGAGTCAGTGATATTTCCATGATTATCCTCGTGTGATGGACCTTTCCAACCTTTAGGCTTTACCAAGTCTGGTAATCCAAGTGGATTAGGCCTACCTTGTTTTATACCAACTTCTTTCGACATGTTGGCTTTATATACTTCGTCCCATGCTTTATTTGCATCAACGCCAAATACTTCTAATGTACCGATTGCGAATACGCATAAGTCAATGATACCATCTACCATTTCTTCTGCATTCTTTTCTTTATATGCATTCTTTGTTTCATCAAGTTCTTCTTGCATCATGCCGATTCTAAATTCCATGAACTTATTGAATCTTCTAATATCAACATCAGATTGTTTTTCTGCCTGCATCCATTTGTTGACACCATATTTTTTATGCATCTCTTGCATGTCTTTAAACCAGTTTGTACTCATACGAAAAATTCCTCCAATGTTTGTATATCTTTTTTCTTTTCAGCTTTCCAGCCTATTGGGTTAAGTATTAAATTTAGTGGCTCTAAAAATGCTTTTGTAAATTGTAAATCGTAATTTATACGATCGTGCAGTTTTAATTCTTTAGGCAATACATCTTGAAATGATATAACGTGCGATTTAACAGTATTAGGTTTTTTAATATAGCAATACTTTATTTTACTACCGTTACCAATAATTTCATACTTGTTTTGCAACTTATGACGCTTAACATAGTAATTAAACAGCAATGCGCCTCTTACGTGTATAGGACAACTTTTCTTAAAAATCGTTGTTCTATCACTCCAGTTTACAGGTTCATAAGCTTTTACTGGTTTACCAGTTTGCAAATCAATAATACTATCACCATTAGCATCTTTTTGAACTCTTGGTCGTTCACCTGATATATTACATGTTCTAGGGAAAGATATTTCTTCTGGAGATAATCTTTTAAATTCTTCTTTAAACTGTGCAATCACTTCTTGTGTTTCTTCTTCAGTGCCAGATACAATCAACTTAAATACTTCTTTAAATTTATCACGCACAACTTGTGGCGTTGATGACTTGATAGCTTCAATGCCCATCATTTTAAGTTGCGGCTCTTTATACTGTACACCTTCATTGTTATGTACGTTAAGTATATATCGTTTTTTTGCTGTCCATATACCAACATCTGATATTGCTTCTCTGGCCATCACCATTCTATTTTCATATGAGTTTAGCATCTTGTAAAATTTATCATAATCTTTCTTGATAGCAGGTTCGAAGTGTTCTTTACAAATTTTATCTAAGAATGAAACTGGATTATTTGGATTTAGTTTTTTTACAAGCGGACCAAAGTTAACGTATAAAGAATCTGTATCGATAGCTACAACATAATCATCTTCTGTTTTTAAAATGCTTTGAAGTTCTCTATTCATAGTATTCTCTGCCCATTTAATCGCGCGTTGACCAGTGAGCGTAATACTTTCTGCAATACCTTGAGCGAAATATAAGAAGTGTTTGTTAGCAAGAGCGCCATATAAACTATTAAGTAGAATCTTGATAGTCATTTGTCTGTTATCAAGATTACTTATTTCTTTATCAAGATCAAATGTGTAACCTTTTTCTATTTCGTTTTTTGCTGCTATCATTTGTTTTTTTATTGAAACACGTTCGTCATAAAATTCTTTAATTATTTGTGGTAGTACGCCTTGTTTACTTTTACTATAAAAAGTTTCATAACCCTCTAAGCCAGCCATTGTACAATTGTCTTCTGGTGTTTGATGAAGATAAGTTTCAGGAGACATATTATTTTGTACAATAATATTTGGATATAGCGAATTTAAATCAAATGATACAACCCATTCATATTTACCTGGGTTTGGTTCTTTAACATAGCCACCTGCTATTGCATAAAATGATTTACCTGCTCTTGTGTTTGCATCCGGATTGTGTTTGTTCTTTGCACCAACTGGAATATAAGGATCTTCTTTTTGTTTTATAGACGGTATAATTTTACTTTGATATAATTTTTTGCAAATAATTGATTCCCATATTGCAGTTACACCAAACGTATCTTGATAATTTACGCCACCTTTATATGCCATAGTTATTGCTAAAGTAATTAAACCTAGTTTTTCTTCTAACCTATCAACTAGTTGTACGTCTTTCATATTATAATCAATGTACTTTTGATGATCGTCTTTATATAAGTTTTTTAGTGAACCTGATTCTTCATATGAAAGTTTTTTTTCACCAAGTACAACGTGAGCAATATGATTTAATGCATAAGATTCTTGAGGACCATAAGTGTAACCAAACTTTTGAAAAAGTTCCATGTAATCTAGAGTTTGTATACCTGGTATTTCATACACGTCGCTAGTTCTGCCACGGCTATTAATTTTTCTTGGCTCACCAAGTTGTAACCCATAAGGAGAAAACTTAGGTAAGACTTCAATACCAAGAACTTTTGCAGTACGATTGATAATGTAAGGTATATCAAAAAACCTTGTATTCCAACCAGTTATAACGTCTGGTGTTATATCCGGATGTGACCAAAAATTTAAAAACTTGGTTAAAAGTTCTTCTTCACTATTGCATCTGGTGTATTTAACGTCGCTAATCAACGCAGTCTTTGTATCAAACTCGCCATAACCCCAAACATGGTATGTCGAAAACTTGCTTGACTTATAGGTGATTGATAGTATGGTATGATCTGCAAGTTCAGGATATGGAAAGCCATCATCATAATCTGTTTCTATATCAAAAGTACCTACGTTAATCATGTTACGATCAAACTTGATTTCACCTGGAAATTTTTCCATTGCATATTGAGAAATAAATCTTGTATTTCCGTATATGTTTCTGCCTGAAGTGTTTTCGTTTTCTCTTTTCCACTGATTAGCTTGATACATACTTTCAAAAGAAACAGGCATAACGTTTACGCCATCTAGACTTTTAAATTTACTAGGTTGACGTGTATTTACATAAAATGTTGGTTTAAAATGTTCTTTCTTAATTACTCTATCGCCGTTATTTGAGTAACCGCGATAGAATATATTATTTTTAAACCGATATAAGTTTGTATAAAATGACATTATAACTCTTTTAGTTTGTAATCCATATAGGACCGTGTTTTAATTCTAATTTATTCCAATGTGATATTAGGTTTGGAATGTTAATGTTGTATTGTGATAATTCTTTTTGGTTGGTTTGTAAATAATTAATTCTTTGTTGAATTGTTTGTTGTGATTGAAAATTAATATAGTGTTGTTGTAATTTAGACATAGGTTCTCCTCTTATTATAGTTATTATTATACACTAAAAATAAGAAAATGTACACTGTTTTGTTATTAACTTGTTAATTAAACTGCGAAGGACTCGCCGCAGCCGCAGGAAGCAACCGCGTTTGGATTTGTCACTTTTAAATAAGAACCGCCAAGTTCCTTTACATAATCTATTGTGCATCCTAATACAAACATTTCTGCTATCGGGTCTATTGCAAGATTACCTACTGTAGGTTTCTTATCTGTAACATCCCATTCATATTGAAAACCACTACAGCCTCCACCACGTACAGTTAGCCATACGTTTGGTTTTCCAACCTCTTTTAAATATTCTTTAGCGGATTCTGTTAACTGAACCATTTGGCTTTGCGTGGTAAGCTTCGAAGCTTACGTCTGGATAATCTTTTTTAAGCGATAAGAGTGCTTTTAAATTTGCCATTGAATCATCAAATAGCCTTATTCGCTTGTATATTTTTTGATCTAAGTATTTTTTAAATATAATTTTTTTGTTTCCGGCTGCTGGACCACCGCCAAGGTTACCAGCTCGTTCAACATAAATCTTATCTATGTCGATTCCTTGTTTTCTAAATGTATCTAAGAATAATTTTTTATTATCAAAATTTGGTCTTGCAGTTACTATAATAACTTTTGAACCTTTTCTAACAGCATTCTTAAGTATTGCCTTAACTTTATTAATCATTCTTGCGATTGGCGTGGACGTCCTGTTAAATACCTTGGCGTCTTTGAATTCTCCAAAGTCAAACTCTTCTCCACGTTTTTTCTTATACGTGTTAAATTCTTGGTTATCCAATTTTTTAATGACTTTACCATCTTTAACTACCTTTACTTTTGCTTTTGTTATAAACATAGTCTCATCAACGTCAAACATTGTAAGACCTTTTCCTTCTGCTTCTAATAAAAATGTTTTAAAATTTTTCATTATAATTTATTATACCATACTTTTATCTAAAAGTAAAGGATTAATTTAAATAAATTTTTTGAATATAATCCTCAAACTCTTCTACCTTCTTTAACCTGTTTGGCCAAAGAATGTACTCTTTTTCTGGATTCTTCTTTAAGTTAGTTAATAATGGTGTGATGGCGTTATAAAGCTTTTCAAGCTTTTCTTGTGCGCCTTCTGCTGATACTTTAGTCTTTTGTACTGCTTCTAACTCGTCTTCAGTTACAGCAGTAAAACCAAAATCAAAATCTAGATCACTCATCTGCCAACGCTCTCATTCTTTTAACAAGTCTTCCAGCTCTGTTTGGTACTTGTTTATACCAATTTGAATCTATCATTTCATCTGCAGCTTTGTTCCAATCCTGTGCATCAACGCCTGCTTTCATACCCTTGAATTTAGAAAGTCTAGGTCGACCCATATTAAACATCATGTTTGCGATAATTAGTTGGACTTCTTCTGGCAAGACATTAAAGTCGTTATATAGTCGCTCGCAATCTGCGAGCACGACTTGTACGTCGTTATCGAAGGCCTCGATGACTCTATCTTCTGAGACAGGAGTTCCAACTTCTTGTCCATGTTCTGGATCAGAATCAATAACCAAATGACCAATACCGAAGGTAGGGTAACCAAGGTGATCCTTATATATTTCATACTTAACTCCTTCATCCACTTCAAGTTCTTTTCTTAACTGTCGTATATCCATATTATACCTCCTTTAATTTATTATTTATAATAAAAAAGGCGGGAACTGGCCCGCCTTTCTCTATTTGGATAAGTAGTCGTTTTCTTCTTCAGTATATGGCCACATTATTTTTTACCATAATGTTCTTCGATTGTTTTATCGTTCATTCTTTGCAAAATCTGATTAAACTCTTTTTGCTGGTGAAAGCCTAAGTGTACTAACTCTCTCGCAACTCTTTGATTTGCAGTCATCTGCATTCCAAAAGTTATTTTTTTGAAAGTTGTTTTGAAGAAAGACGCTACTGCGTCGCAGAACCTGCATGCATATGCAGATATGGCTAGTGATGTCATTTTATCCTCGTTAATTATTGAATGTTAATTGTACGAGGCTGCTTCTCCTTTGGTAGAACTACTTCGAGTTTGACAGTTAGTATTCCATCCGTTAGATCGGCACCAGTTACTTCGGTATATTCCGACAGTCTGAATGACTTGGCAAATTTACGTGCACTTATTCCTTTGTGTACGTATGCATCTGCTTCTCTACGTTTCTCTCTATTTCCTTCGATGGTAAGGATATGCTCCTTTACCTTAATCTCAATGTCTTTTTTCTTGAAACCAGCAACAGCCATTTCAATAACATATTTGCTATCGCCGTCTCTTACAACATTATGTGGTGGGTAACCATCGTTTGCATGCGTATGTATATCCTGCAATGCATCGAAAATGTGATCAAAACCTAAAAAAGCGTTTCTTGGGAAAACAAAGTTTCCAGTCATAGTATCCTCCTGTTAAGCAAGGTTGTTGTACGGACCCGAACCATTCGGCATCCTATAATATATATAGTATCTTTTTTTCAAATTTAAACCAGTAACGTAAAATTTATTTTGTTCCGTTACCGATATTATACTTCGGACACAATTCCCATTGATCTTTATCTTTAAAAGAAATGATTTTAATTTGTCTTAACGGTGCTATCGGCTGTAACTGTTCTTTATTTTCTACAGTTAATAGACCCCAATCGCTCATCAATGTTGCTATAGTATTTCTACGTCCAACATCATTTTCTTCTAAGTTCGATTTTTTACCGTCTAATAAAAATAATTCTTTAAAATGCACAATAAAGTATCTTCCTTGTTTGTGCAGTATATGACAGGATTGATATAGCTTATTATCTTTACGTGATGCTACACCGATTCTAGTAAGTGTTTCTCTTATTTTAAGGAAATCATCCGGTTCGTTTAATGTTACCTCAAGCATATTGCTAGGGTTCCATTCTACAATCTTATTTTCTTCCACCTCTGGCCACCTTATTCTTTAATTCATTTATCTGTTCAGTGGATAGGAGAGTTAAAACTTGGCGGGCCTTTTCATTACTATAGCCATAATACTTTTTAACTACATCCAAATCACTAATCTGTTCTGGTTTGAACCATTTAGAAAACCTTTTACGCTTTCTAATTATATTTATAAAAAAATCAAATTGAAGGCGATTATCGATATGGTGTTTAAGATTCATTTCGTTTGCAGCTAAAACTGTATCATTAAAGTATGATAACTGTCGATTCACCATGTATGGTGCATATGCCTTTTCAGCAACGTCATCTATCATAATATCTTTCTTAGTATAATTTATTGCATTGCAATATTCAAAGGGATTCATTCTGGTTTACTTTCTACTACTATTTGTAATTCCATAACTAAAGGAACCACTGTGGCATCCCACCATTTTATAAATGCTTCATAATTATTATCGAAGTACGATTCTTTTATAAAGTTTTCAATTTGTAAACAGTTAAAAGCCATCGATGGTTGTATTATGCTGTGTGCTGATAACAACTCACACATTGCAAGTTGCTCAACAAACTGATTTATCATTTCAATTTCATTTCCCATTTATTATTATTATAATCCTTTTTGCTAGATTTGTAAACCATTTTTTTCCATGGCCTTTAGTTGTTTCTGCAGCAGTACCTATTCTGATTCCACTCGTTTCTATAAAATTACGTGGATCGTTTGGTACACCATTTTTGTTTACTGTTATTCCATTTTCTTCTAACTTATCAGCAGCTTCTCTACCACTGATCTTATTTTTACTTAAATCTATTAGTATGATATGACTATCAGTACCACCTGTTAGTACTGGCAATCCGTTTTCTTCAAATGTTTGCGCCATGGCTTTAGCATTATCAATAACGTTTTTTGAATAAATTTTAAAAGAATCTTCAAGAGCCTCTAAATAACATTGTGCTTTTGCTGCTATGATGTTCATTAGTGGCCCGCCTTGTGTACCAGGAAATATAGAGCTATTTATTTTTTTTGAATAATCTGGATTATTCCACAATATCATTCCACCGCGTGGTCCTCTTAGTGTTTTGTGCGTAGTGCTCGTTACAACGTCAGCGTAAGGTAAAGGCGAATCATAAACTTTACCAGCAACTAATCCAGAATAATGTGCCATATCTACTACTAAGAAAGCTCCTACACCATCTGCGATATCTTTAAATGCTTTCCAATCTATTTGTCTAGGATATGCGCTTGCACCTGCTACAATTACCTTTGGTCTACTTACCTTTGCCAAAGCGCGAATCTCTTCATAGTTTAACAAACCATCTTCGTTCACGCCATAAGTTACCGCATTATAAACTTTACCACTTAACGTTGGAGGCGCGCCATGTGATAAGTGTCCACCACTTGCTAAGTCCATTCCCATAAGTACATCACCGGGTTTCATAAAAGCCTGATACACTGCAGTGTTTGCATTTACTCCTGAATGTGGCTGTACGTTTGCAAATTTACATTCATATAAAGAAGTTACTGCTTCAGTAGCAAGATCTTCAATCTCATCCATATATTTACAGCCATTATAATATCTTTTGCCTGAGTAACCTTCTGCGTACTTATTTGTAAAAACGCTACCGCATAGATCCATAACAGCTTGACTTGCAAAGTTTTCGCTTGCAATTAATTCAACTGTAGTATCTTGTCTATTGATTTCTTTTTTTAATATGTCATCTACTTTTTTGTAAATCATTTGCGAGTCTTTCTGCTAGTGCCATTCCCATTGTCCAACCTAAGTGGCCTGCGCCACTGTTTACCCATAAACCTTTTACTTTACCTACAACAGGTAACATGTTTGGCGTCATTGGTCTTAAACATGCCCACCTCTCATAATCATCTTTATTAACGAAAGTATTTTCCTTTACCCAATCAGCCAACGGTTTAATTCTATCTTCTCTAATATCATGATTCCAGCCAGCAAGTTCTGCTGTACCAGCAACTCTGAAAACATTATTACCGAAAGGTGAAGCCACAATTTTTTTATCGTCATCGAGTACAGATATAGTAGGAGCTTCATAAGTCTGTTTGTAAGTAATAGAATAACCTTTAATAGGATATATATTCAAACTCGGTAGAAAAGCGCTTGTATACGCGCCTGCACATATTATTACTTCATCGTAATCTTTTTTAAGTGTATCAATGCTTATTGCCAAGTCTCTTGGATTAGACCAAAATACTTCATTTTCATTACGTACAATTTTATTGATACGAAAACTATAGTCATAATCTTTATTAGATAACATATGAGTTGATAGTTTAGTAGTAAAAGCATGAATATCGCCGACTGAATCACCTTTTGTAATAGTTGCACCGACGACATCATTTGATTTAATGTTATACTTTATAAGATTAGTTTTTGTTTTAACTCTGCCCCAACCTGTATCTTTAAATCTATCTAGAGTTCTTTGTGCTTTATCCCAAGACTTTTGATTCTTATATATGTGTAATATACCACAGTCATTATGATGAAAGTCGATGTTTATTTCTTTCATCAACTTTTTAAGTAACCTACGAGATCTTAAACTATACTCGATAGTCTTACGAGTATTGTAATCATACTTTGCAGTAATGGTTGCACCAATAAAACCAGCAATCCACTTTATTTTACGCCATGACCAATGATCCGGTCTAAACGCTAACGGTGCGTCTGGCTGTGTTAACCACTTAATCCCTTTAGCAATATTGTCATAACTGTTCCATACTTCTGCATTACATACAGAAAGTTGACCACCGTTAGCATAACTACACTGTTCGGCTACGCCTTTAGGATCAAATAGCACAACCTTATATTTTTTTGCTAGAAAATATGCAGTAGTTATACCAGCGACACCGCCGCCAACGATTGCTATACGCTTCTTATGGACCAATTTTCAACACCACCAATATAATTTTCATAATCTAATTCAGCGCAGACATGTTCATATGTTAATTCAGTAGTAGGTAACTTATTTACATGTGTATCATTCCAATAAAGCTGTGGAACTGTACGATGGCCTTTTTCTTTTAAGAAATCTTTTGCAAATAAATCATGGCTAATGTTTACCTCTCTAAAATCAAAGTCCCATTCGACTAATTTCTTTTTTAAGAGTTTACAATAACCACAGTCTTCTTGTGTATATAGTGTTAGTTTAATTGAATTGAACATCTGACATTACCTCCGTTAAACAAGCAACCACGTTTAGTTCGTGATCAGCGACAAATGCGTTTTTATATTGGTAGTCTGCAAGCAGAAGAATAAGAGATGGAATAGATTGTGGTGCAACTTTATCTGACATCCTATCGTAAATAGCTCTAAAAATAGCGCTTGCATCTGTATCTATATTATTTACAACCCAAGATCTCATACCTTTAAAATTTTTATTTTTTAAATGAGAGAATAAATCATCGTAGTTTTTATCTCGTAAGCCGTTGATAATACCAGAGTCTATCTTACCGTTGATAGAATATCTCTGTAATTCATTTAATACTCTACGCCAATCCGGTGCAAACTTAAGTATAAGTTCTGCGATGGCCTTGTCGTCGTGTTCAATACTTTCATTATCTAATATAGTTTTACATCTAGCCATAAATGATTGACATAATTCAGCCATAGATTTTTTGGATGTGTTAAATTCATACACACCGCATCTTGAATGAAGTGGCTCGATAATTCTGTTTTTAAAGTTGCATGTAAGAATAAATCTACAGTTGTTAGAAAACTCTTCGATAAATCCACGCAATGCAGGTTGTGTTGATTGTGGGTTTAAGTAATCAGCCTCATCAAGTATAACAACTTTAAAGCCACCATGTAGTGAGACAGATGACGCAAATTGTTTTATCTTGGTTCTTAACGTATCTATGTTACCTTCCTCAGAACCATTGATAAGAATATAATCGCACCCGAGCTCGTTGCATAGAGCTCGGGCTACAGTAGTCTTACCTAGACCGGCGGTACCTGTGAACAACATATTTGGAAGTTCTTTACCGTCGATTATCTTTTGGAAGGTTGTTTTTAAAGATGCAGGTAAGATCGTATCTGATACTTTCTTAGGCCTATACTTTTCAACCCATAGAAACTCAGTACTCATTACTTCTTTTCTTCTGGTTTCTGTTCACTCTTATCATTCATTGCATCTTCTTGTTGAAGTGCCTCACTAATTTGAATGATTTGAATGCATTGGTCTCTAAGACCGCCTATGGTGGAAAGCTCTTCACCTTTGAATCCACCTCTTTGAGTTACAGCATCAATTACTGCTACTGTACTTCTACTCGCTTTGTTAGCAAGATCTTTAAGTTGAGTTAAATTATCTGACATGTCATACTCCGTAAGTTGAAGATTTTTCAAGGGCAATCCAATAAGTTAATGGTAGTTCCTTATTTTTAAATTGCGTTATTAATTTAGATGATATTTCAACGTCATAATCACCAGGTAAGATTTTGAGATTTGCAATATCAATTATAAAGTTAAATACAGCGTCCTGTTTAAACTCTCCGTCAATATCAATTGAAAAGGCATTTGATGTTGCATTTTGTTTTTCCACAATAGACAAACTTAATACACCATCTTTAGCTTGTATTGATACTTCCTTATGCCCTAAAGTTGCTGCAGCTTTCTTTAACTTGTTAAGTGTACTATTATCTAGTGTAAACTTACAATCAGCTTCAGGCATCTTAACGTCTTTAGTTGCTGTTGTCAATGTTTCTTCTGCAGAATAAAAATATTTTATTTTAGATCTACCTGTTGAATCTTGCACAATTACAAAGTCATCTTCGAACGTTAGGTTTGGAGTGTCTACTAAACCTAGTACTCCAATAAATTCATTTAAGTCATATATACCAAAGTCTTTGGTAAACTGCTCAGAAACATCTGCGGTTGCAATCATGTTTCTTGTTACACTCATTGTCTTAATATTATTTCCAGACCTAATCATTATATTTTGATTGATGCTGGAAAAATTTCTAAGAACATCTAAAGTATTTTCACATAGTTCCATTATAAACCTTCCTTCTTAATTTTATAGTATATTATATCACAGTTTTTTAAAAAAGTAAACATTTAATTTTTTATCCTAGAGAAATTTTTGTCTTTATAAAACTCTATCTTTGATTCAAACTTACCATCTAATATATCGCCTTTGTGTGATATAATAAAAGTATTACTATCAGCATCTAGAGTGTATAATATTTTTAATAAGTTTTCTATGCCATCATGATCAAGCGATGAATCAAATGTTTCATCAAGTACCAATAAGTTAGTTGATACTGAATTCTTCATCTTTGCTATCTGTCTCCAAGTAAATAGTAAAGATAAGTCTATTCTTTGCTTTTCACCTTCACTAAATGAATCATAAGTAAAATCATCTCTATGTCTTGATCTTATCGTCTCATTAAAGTTTTCATCTAGATTAAATGATACAAAGAAATCTAGTACTTGCAAGTATTGATTAACAAGTTTATTAATCGTTGGCAAGTACTGTTTTATTATTTTTGTTTTAATTCCAGTATCTCTTAACATTTCAGCGATAACGTTATTATATCCAAACTGTTCGTTAAGTTTTAATTTTTCTTCAAATAAACTTTCTTTGTCATTATTCATCATTTCTAAATCTTGTTTGGCGCCTGTAAGATCTGCAGAAACTTCTGATTCTAAATATGTTTGTAACTCTTCGTTACTTTTGTTAATCGATACTATCTCTCTATTGTTAGCATTTAAAGTATCAGTTTTCTCCTTGATACCTTTCATAACTTCTTCTAATTTTATTATCTTTTTATCAATAGCTGCACTGTTATCTTGTACCATGTTTAAAGTTGATTGTACTTGATAAGCTTCATTTTTAGTATCAAATATAAGTTTATCTTTATTTTCGATGTTTTGATCACACGTTGGACATACATCATTTTTTTCTAGAAACAATCCGCGCTTGGCGATAGTTTTCATTTCTTGTTTTATTTCAGCAATGTGCGCTATGGCTTTATTCTTTTCTTTTTGTATATCTTTTAATTCATCAGAAGCAGTGCTTTCTTCAAGATGTTTACTAATATTATTATTCTCATCTTGTAAGTTTTTTATTTTTTCTTTACCACCTTTGATTTGCTTTTCATATTTACTTTTATTTTCTTGAGTAAGCGCTGCGATATCTTTTATGTACTTAGTTTGTTGTTCTATTTTGCTTTTTACAATATTAGTGTCATTATTAATTTTACTAATGTTTTCTTTTAGTACAGAGTTTCTTTCTCGTAATAAGATATTCATTTTCGAAAATATATTAATGTCCAAAAGATCCTCTATAACATTCCTACGATGTCCAGCATTAAGTTGCATGAAAGGTATGAAGGAGGAAGAACCTAACACAACGACTTGATGGAAACTCTTATGATTAAGTTTCAGAATGTTTTGCTCGAGAATCTTTTGGTATTCCATTGCGTGCGATGATTGATTAATCATGCTGCCATCTTTCCATATTTCAAACGTGTTTGGTCTTATACCACGTACAATTCTAAACTGCGCCTTGCCTATGGAAAACTCTACCTCAACCAATGCTTGTTTTTGATTGATTGAATTTATTAATTGGTTCTTACTAATCTTTCTATGTGGTTTACCAAACAATGCAAATGAAATGGCATCTAACATTGTGGATTTACCAGCACCGTTTTGACCAACTATAAGAGTCGATTTACTTTTATTTAAAGCTATCTCTGTAAAATAGTTGCCAGAAGATAAGAAGTTTTTATATTTAATCGATTTAAAAATTATCATGCTATTTCAAGTGCCTGTGCTTCAGTCATCAATTCTCTCATTTGAATTTTAATTTTATCTTTGTCTAAGTCTGTATCGACAGCTTCGATATAAGAATCAACTATTTCTGTAGTATCTTCAAAATTTACTTCTTCATCATCTACACTAGCACCCATAAACTCGTTAAAGTTTTCTGCAATCTTTAATTCATATATGTCTTGATTCTGAATGTTGTCTATAAACCTATCAAAAGTAAAAGGATCAGTCTTTTCTGAAACTACGACCTTTACAAATTTTTTAGATAAGTTTTTATTATAACTATTATAATCTATTTCTTTATCATTGTACACAATTTTTTCAAATAATGTGTAAGTATTTCGTATCTTTTCTATCTGTCTTGATTCTGTATCAAGTATATGAAAGAACTTAGGATCGTGCGCATCAGACCAAAAGAATTCCATAGGATTACCAAGGTACCAGATGTTGTCTCTTCGAGATGCAGTATGATAATGACCAGATAACACTTGTTCGAACTTTTTAAATATCTTTGCATCCATCCCGTGCGGTGCAAATATACCTCTACCAATTTCAAAGTTAGCTAATTCTAAATGTGCACCTAACCAGTCTGCTTTACAGTCTCGTATAAAACTCATAGAAGGTTCATAGTTATCTGCGCATATCCATGGAAGTAAAGCCATACTTAAAGAACCATACTGCATTACTGTAGGTTCCATAATGATATGAACTTCATTCATATAATGACCTAAACATTCTTTTAACGCATTTAACTCATTTGTGTTCTTATAATAAGTATCATGGTTTCCTGGTATAATATCCATAACCATGTTGTGTTTTCTTAACTGATCAAGAAAGACTCTTCTGTTTTGGTTCAATGCTTTAAAGTTAACGAACTTACGATGATCATAGTAATCACCTAAGTGTAATATTTGTTTCACACCACGCTTTTCGCATTCAGGAAAAAATATGTTTGTATAAAAGTCTTCTGCATTATCTAAAAAAACTTCTGAAGAGTTTCTAATACCACAATGAGTATCACATAATAAAGCTATCTTCATTCTAAAAACTCACTTAAATCTGAATCTGCTATCTTCACTTTACGTTTCTTTCTTTCTTTTTTTACAATCTCTTTCATTTCTTCATCTGAACTTCGTACTCTTTGAATCCTGTCTCTTAATGTATCTACAAAATGTGTGGCAGTATCTGAGGCGGTTGCTTCAGAGCCAGTATCAATAAAACTATCGATACCTGATTTAGTTAAATACTTTAGTTTGATCTCTTGTTGTTTCTTTTCTTTTGTTATTCTTCGAAGAAATGCATACCAAGTTATTTGTGTAAAGTATGCAAACGCGTTTGGTTTACCGGTTCTTGTTGCAGCTTCAAGATTGTAATTACCTATAGCCTTTAAACAATTTTCAACTGCATCCATAACCATTTCTTCTCGATACGTGTATCTTATAAAGTTAGCTTTATGCGATAAACCTTCGGCTATCTTTAAGAAACATTGAGCTATATAGTCTGGAACTTTTGGAATGTTATTTTTCTTTTTTCGAGCATTGTCTACTTTTTCAACATATTCGACAACTGCCGTAGAAAAGTCAGAGTTATTGACATAATGTATACTTTTTTTTCTGGCCATTTTTCCACCTTTCATAATATATTATACACTTATTTTACGTAAAAGTACATAGTTAATTTTATCTCTTAGAAACAAGAATAACAGTGTACAAATGCTAAAAAGTATGATAAAATAAAAGAGTGTATTGGGGAGAGAGGGAGTATACCCTAATGAAACGTTTTATTGCGCTTTGTTTTAAACGGAATTATATTACTGCCATCAGAATCTGGAAACGGCTCGGGTTCTATTGTTGCACCATATTTTCTTTCTAAAAAATCATCCATCTCATCATCTGTAAGTTCTCTCATTTCTTCTTGTATTTCATCAATATTAGCATAGACTTTTTTTCTTTTACCTGATTTGTTTAATTTTAGATCGTGCACTATACCTTTCAGGCATGCTTTATAATGTTTTATTATATTTGCCGTAGGATTAGTTGTGACTATGATATGTGAAGAGTTTATAGTTTGTAAAGATTCCGGATCGTCTTGAAAAGACATCCATGGTCTGAAAGCAAAAAACCTCCAACCTTTTTGATAGTCTTCGATAGCAATTATTCTTAAAGCCTTCTTTACTAAGATATCACCGACTTCGTCTTGTGTGTCCCATTCTACGACTTCACAAACTATTTCTTCGTTGTTAGTTAACTTAAATTGTTTTATATTCATAAACTCACTCTATAAGTTTTGTGGTTAAATTTTTCTCTTCCATAAATTCTTAGTCGTTCGTCAGCATGCAACATACCGTAATTCTTTTTAGTAATATCATCTATAATATCATAGAGCGTCGTGCTCTTACCATCATCTGTCTTTCTTAGTCCCCTACCTATACTTTGCAGAACTCTTATTTGAGATTTAGAGGGAGATGCAAATACTATATTATGTAGGTTCCTAATATTTATACCTGTACTAAATGTGCCGAGTGAAGCTACTGTAATTGAATCTTTCTGTTTTTCTACTATCGCTCTTATGGCTTCTCGATCAGTAGCAGCAGTTTCACCAGATACAAAAAAAATCTTGCGGCCTTCTTTGACTTGATCTTTCATTAAGTTATAAAGTGGTTTACCATGTTTCTCAACGTAGTTATATAGAACTAAAGTGTTACCTTTTAAATCTAGAGTTAAGTTCTTTATAAAGTTATTTCTTTTATCGTTTGTTACTATAAATTCAATTTCTTCTTGATAAGTCTTCTTTCCAAAATTCTTTTTTACTTCCTTACTATATTCTAATATTATTCTTCTTATATCTAATCTGGCCAATGTGTCGTTATCTTGTAGTGCTCTTGTGCTTGTAACACGATATACTTTACCAAATAATCCTTGTAGCACTAACTCGTGTGTTAACGCGCCATCTAAAGTTCCTGTCGTACCAAATCTATACTCTGCTTCTGTACACTTATTCATTATGGTTGTCAATGATTTTGATTTGAATCCATGGCATTCATCGCCAAATACTGTGCCAAAGCGTGCAAACCATTCTTTTGGAAATCTATGTATCGACTGCCAAGTGCTTATTACGATTCTTTTAAATGTATTCTTATCTTTACCTGAATAAATTTTATGGCATCTATTTTCTACATCATAGCCATAAGACTTAAAATCATTATACATTTGTTCTACTAAAGAAGTTGTTGGTACCACTATCAATATATCTTTTCTTGATTTATCTAATGCTGATAATAACCATCTCGCTAGTACGTATATTATTAAAGACTTACCGGATCCAGTTGGTGAAAGTAGTATGGCGTTTTTTCTCTGTATTCCAGTACATACCGCGTCGAATTGATAATCTCTTATTTTAAATGGTAACTTTAAAGCTTCAATAAACTTCATCATAAAGTCTGCGTTTATTTGATTACCTTCATTAGGATTGCCATATTCTGTTTCTTCTATGTCAACTTCGTATTCACGACCTTCTGCAAAAGAAACTATCTGTGGAAATAATCCTGCAGATATTTCACCGGTGATCTGATTATATAATCTTATCTTTCCGTCCCATACTCTGTTACGATACGCAGGCATAAACTTATATCCCGGAACGTAAAAAGAAAAGAACTCTCGTAGTTCCGCTCCTACACCTCTATCGCATTCAACTTTAAGTATAGCGTGATTTAGTTTCCTGATTCGAATTGTTTCCATCTGATCATATTCGATATTGTTTGATGTCGCCATTTTAAATTATCTATTATCTCTGTTAATGTGTCTATTACTGTTTTTAAGTATTGTATCTTTTCTTCTGACTTTTGTATCTCTGGATCACTATCGTAATAATAATCCATTTCACCTTTTAATATTTTTAAACCATCAAAAGGATCAGGCACCCATCCTTTTTCCTTTACTGTTTCTTGATCCATCTTACCGTTATAATATAACCACTTTTCTTTAAGTAAAGTTTTCTGATCAAACTCAGCGCGTTTTAATTCTAACTTAGCTGTAGACCAAAGCTGAATATATTTTGAATGTAGTATTGGTGTTTTACGAGAAGTATCGTCAAGTTGATAGCTGTCAATTACACAATCTTTTTGCCACATATCGTGGACTTGTTTCAAGTCAATCATAATGTCTCCAATAATATATATTAACCGGTTACAGTTCCAGTTACATCAAATGAATCTGTTATTGCACCGGTAGTAGCATTAAATGTCTTAATATCAAAATAAGTAAATCTAAAAGAAGCGCCAAAAGTTAAGAAAGATTCTGCACCACCTGTCGCTTGAAATTGTATATCAGTTAAAGCTGTCGGTATACTATCACGATATATGATTTGCGCTATTGGATTATTAGAGCTGTTAAGTATCGATAGTGTTACGTCAGACTGCGCTGGTGGTCTTTGCGTTGCATTTTTAAATCTATCAAGTGCTGTTACGTTATCTCGATCTAAGTTACGTCTCATCCAGTTATGCATCTCTGTATAAGACTTCATATCTTCATCCAAAATAATATTCGCTAACATTTCGTTATATGTAAGTTTGTCACCAATAAAAGGTATCGCTGCAACTTTCTTATATCCTAAGTCTGCAGTATTCATGATTACTCCAGCATGTGTAAAGTCTTGTGCAAAAAACTCTAAGTTAGGATAGTTTTTTCTATCTATTACAAGTTTAAAACCTGTAGGTTGTAGATAGTTAAAATTATTAGTCAGTGCCATTTTTACACCTACAATTTATTCCACCACAGCTACCTTTGATTGGTTTAAACAATAAACCAAAAGACATACCTGAAGCTACGAATGAAGCGAATATAAAAAGTGTTAATAAGAATATGTCCATAATGTTATTTATACAAAAAAAGAGGAGCCGAAACTCCTCTTTTTGGTATAAGCACTAAGACTTAAGCACCTAGAATATTATCTACTCTGAATATTCTGTAGTACTGGTTAGTCTTAACAGCGGCTAGACCATCTGAAGGTGCTGCACCTACGAATGGGTTACTTACCATGCCATATCTGGTTTTAAAACCAATCTTTGGTTGGAAAGTATCTTCCCCTACTGCTCTTACCATTGTTAGTGGTACGTATGGGCAATAGAAGATACCTGCGTCATATGGGTTAGTTCCCTTATAACCGACTGTTACATAGTTCGTATTTGCATACGGGTCGATGTAGACTCTTGTTCTACCGTTTAAGGTACCAGCAAAAGTATTACCTGTGTCGTCAACTGCTAGAGTTGTTGACATTGCAGGTGTGTAGTCTAACATACTTGCTGCGCTTAATGCTGAAGCCACGTCTGAAGAACAGATTATGAAGTTACCTTTTCCTCTACGTGTTTCGATTGCAATTCTATTACATTCTCTTTCGATCTGTAATACAAGTCCCTTAAACTTCTCTACTGACCATCTGCCATCTGCATCTGTCTGTACGTCGAAGATACCGTTGACGGCTGTGTTAGTTTGTAGAGCACCAGTTTTAGCTTGAGAGTTAATAGTTCTGATTACTTCTCTATTAATTTCAGCCAAGATTTCAGTTGACAAGATGTTTGCCAATTCTGTCTCAGCGTCAAGACCGTGAATAGCTTTAAGGTCTTGAGCTAATTCTAAGCTGTATTCAGCTTTTAATGCTCTTGACTTAGCAGTCACAGTTGCTTTCTCAATAGTGAATCCCATCTCTCTGAATGATGACTCACCAGATGAACCTAACTTTTCAGCTTCTGCTGTAGTCATACCAGTAGCAAAAGTGTTTGTAAGTCTTGCATCATCTGCTGTTGAGTCTGAGTCTAAGTTAGTTACGTTAAGACCTGATACGTTATCAGAGTCGTGAGTACCAGCACTGTCACCAGAAAACTG
>VTLG01004444.1_pt1 | contig 21136 bp, 28 predicted proteins | sample 4694571 | NCBI WGS metagenome assembly VTLG01 (sample SAMN12604809, study PRJNA352737) | marine metagenome | biome: ENVO:00000447; feature: ENVO:00000209|ENVO:00000569|ENVO:01000036; material: ENVO:00002151; isolation source: viral sequences binned using virsorter ... | reverse complement strand
ATTCCCGTTTTCATCTTGTATAGTGATTAGGTCACCTTCAATCACATCAACTGTATCCCTTAAAATATCAAATAGGACATCAAATTGTTTATCGGATAGTCGTAACTCATAACTCATTACTTATTTTCCTTTACTTATATTTTATGAGCAGTTTTTATTCATACTCAGGAATATATTTATTCCATGTTCGCTTTTAATTTTAAGTTGTCTATTTCGCCTTGCCGAATCAGGTTCGAGTGATGTGCAATAATTTGTTCCTCAGGTTCGATTTTGTCAAGAAATAAATCCCAGTATTGCATATACACTTTTTCGTCCATTTGACGGGTTCCTGAATGCTCTGCAAGGTAGTCCTTAATTAAATTAAAAATTGGGGCTATATCCTCAAGTGAAGTGCCATGTATGGTTATTTTATGTTCAGACCTTTTTACAATTTCTTTAGCTTTTTCTTTGAATAAAATTCTGCCTTTTTCATTTCGCATACCCCTGTGTGCTACAGGTTGGTCAGTTCGATGGATAACCATAAAGTATTTATTAAATATGTCCACTTTATTAAACTCCCTTTTTATTGTGTTTTTTAAAAGTGGGGGGATTTCCACCCCCCTGTGTGTTAGGGTTTCCAGTTCTAAATTGTGTTTTTAAGCTGTTACCTCCTGTTCAAATCTTTTTTGAGTATTTATTTTTTGTTCATACCTTCTTTTAAGATTGTCTGTAGTTGATACGGCTGTTCTTAAAATAGTATCCATTGCTTTTAAGTGTTTGACTTGACCTTTAGCCCTATCAAGATTTTCTTTAAGATTACCTTTGCTGAATTTTCCTGTTCTGAATGTATTCTTGTCACCACCAAAAATTTTGTATTCTTGCTTAGCCCAATCTAATCTTCGTACCCATTTGTTAAGCTCTGCTGTGTTGTCAGCGTAAGCATCTCTTATTTCAGCGATTTCTTTGTTGAAAAATTCTATTGTTGTATCTGTACTATTCATTTGTAACTCCTATTAATTTGTATTTACCTTATATAGCTATACTATACAAATAGTTTACGGCTGTCAATGGTTTATATGAATGTTCAGAAAAATAGGAGGAATGAGTTCGGCAGAATGGGAGGAATTGATACTAAAGGATTTTATATATTTAGTTATATATATTAATTAATAAAGCCAATTTATAAAGGTAAATTGGCTTTTATATATATAATAATTAGTATTTAGTTATACTATTGTAAATATGGTTGATAAAAATGTAAATAACAAAATTATTACAATTTCCGTCAAAACAGATGCAAGACTTACTAAGAATGGGTTAAAAAAAACGCATTACAGAATGATTGCAACACTTACAAAACAACATAGAGACAATGCATATTTATTGGCTAGTGTAGAAAAAGCTAACTCTAAATTAAAAACCCCTTTCAAGAAAGCTGTAATAAAAATTAAAAGTTATTGGTGTGGAGTTCGCATGGACTATGATGGATTAGCTTGTTCGGTTGCTCCTGCAATTGATGGCATGGTTGATGCAGAAATTATTCTTGATGATAACCCTAGTATTGTTCAAGGTTATTACATGGAATATGAGCGTGTAAAAAGCAGGAAAGATGTGCGTGTTGATGTGAGCATAGAAGGTGTGCAATAATTTCCGTATATTGAAATATAAGGATATCCCATGAAAATTAAAGATAGGATAAAAGAATTAAGGCGAGTTAAAGGTTCCGATTTATTGCCTAACCCCAAAAATTGGAGGACACACCCAGTTCACCAAGAAAATGCTATCCGTTCTGTTTTAGCTGAAATAGGATTTGCTGATGTAGCAATAGCAAGAGAAACAGAAAAAGGTTTAATGTTAATTGATGGGCACCTGAGAGCAGAGGTCGCTAGTGATACTGAAATCCCTGTGGTTATTGTTGATTTGAATGACGAAGAAGCAGATAAGGTGTTAGCGACTCTTGACCCAATTTCAACAATGGCAGAAGCTGATTCCGATATATTAGAAAACCTTATTGCAGGCGCTGATTTTTCAGAAGATTTGCAAGACTTATTAAATAGTATTATTGACCGACAGGAAATCCCTGATGCACCTGACTCCTTCGATTCGTTTGATGATGATTTGGAAACTCAATATAAATGCCCAAAGTGTGGCTATGAGTGGGGATAAATGGCAATTCCGTGAAAAATTACGGAATATTTTAACTGCTGAAATTAATTCCCCCACAGTACATATTGCAACATCAGGTGGTATGGATTCATCTGCACTAGTTGTATCTGCTATGGATATAGGGGTAACACCCATAATTACTTCCTTTACCTTAGATGACAGAGAGTCATCAGACTTTACGGCAGGGAAGAAACTTGCAAAACATTTCGATTTAGAATTTGTTCCAGTCATTATCCCAACAGATAGAGATTTTGTAGTTAAGGCTGTATTGCAGAACATGACTGATTATCATTTACGCAAAAAAGCTGACATTGAGTGCCTATATCCAATTATATACATGATTAATTATATCCATGGACTTGGTGCTACAGATTTGATGATGGGGCATGGGGCAGATGGGCATTTTTGTTTATCTAAAAAAGGAATGATTCATTTCCGACATAATATTGAAACCCTACAAAAATACAGGAAGGAACATTATACTCAAGGTCCATTAGGGCAAAGAAAAATTTACTATAAAATTTGCGAAAATCTTAATATTAAATATCATGACCCTTATTGGAATAAAATTATTTACGACACATTTTTTAATTCTTCATGGGAAGAACTAAATAAACCTCGACAGAAAGAGCCTCTGCGTTCAGCATTTCCTGAACTCAATGCTTTAAAAGTTAAAAATCACACTAATTTACAGCTTGGTGATTCAGGTATTGCCGAACTTGTTGGTAAAACTATGCAAGCTGAATTTGCACCTAATAGTAAATCACCAATATCTGCATATAACACAGTAGTTAGGAGAGGTCTTGTTGAAGCCTGAATATAAAATCCCTTCAATGAAGGAAATTAATAATATCCCTGCAAAATTAAATGCAGTTTCCACTTTTAGTGGAGCAGGAGGTTCTTGTCTTGGGTTAAAGATGGGGGGTTTTAGAGTAAGGTGGGCATCAGAGTTTATTCCTTCGGCACAAGAGGTGTATCGTTTAAATCATAAATCTACCCCACTTGACGAAAGAGATATTCGGCAAGTTACTGGTGACGAAATACTATCTACTGTTGGATTAGAAGTCGGAAGCCTTGATTTGTTGGAAGGGTCTCCTCCGTGTGCATCATTTTCCATGAGTGGTAAGCGAGATAAGAATTGGGGGCGAGTTGTTAAGTATTCCGAGACAAAACAAAGAGTAGACGATTTGTTTTATGAATTTGTACGATTAATAAAAGAATTACAACCAAAAGTTTTTATTGCTGAAAATGTTAGTGGATTAATTAGAGGAACAGCAAAAGGTTATTTTAAAGAAATATTTAAAGCAATGAAGGAATGTGGCTATGAGGTTGAAGCTCAATTATTAAATGCTCAATGGCTCGGTGTTCCACAATCTCGTCAGCGGATTTTTTTTCAAGGCGTACGGAAAGACCTTGGCAAGAAGCCTGTATTCCCAAAGCCTTTTGAATACTGCTATACGCTAAAAGAAGTTTTGCCATATGCTAAAAAAGTAATGGTTAGAAAGGATATGTGGAGAAATGCAGACGCTACACCTCCAACTGTTTTGGCAAGTGGGGCAACTGTAACTGAGACTGCCCAAATGGGAGGAGCAGGGATTATAGAGGTGGATTTTCATAAGTATGCAATTGCTAAAGAATGGAAAAAATTAAAACAAGGAACTGCGTCACCTAAAATGTTTAATTTAAGGCGACCTCATTTGGAAAAACCTTCCCCAACAATCTTGGCATCATGTGGAGACTTTGGAGCGTCAGGACTTGTTCACCCTACTGAGTTCAGAAAATTTACAATTGAAGAATTAAAAATAATCCAATCATTCCCTGAGGATTTTAAGTTAACAGGCAAGTTTGCCCAACAATGGGAGCGAATAGGTAGAAGTGTTCCCCCATTAATGATGCGTGAAATAGCAAAAACAATTGCAGAGGAGGTTCTGAATGATTAGTACAGATACAGGGTATACGGCAGATAGGTGGGAATTTGATAAAGAGGTTACTAGAGTATTTGATGATATGTTAAAAAGAAGCATTCCAAATTACGAGGGTATGCGAGACATTACAACAAGATTAATTAGCAAAACTATCCCTCGTGTTAATGGGAGTATGCTTGACATTGGCTCATCTCAAGGGGAGACAATTGCAAGAATCTTAGAGCAAGGAAACTTTACTGATTTAAATGTGTTGGGCTATGAAATTAGTGAACCAATGTTGCAATTTAGTGAAAACAGATTTGCAAATGTACCGAATGTTAATTTTGAATCTGCTGACTTACGGCATGGGCTTCCAAAGGACTCGATTGAATATTCAGGAGTTTCCTATTCGTCTAATGTTACAAATGCCTTTGATGTTGTTACCAGTATATTAACAATAATGTTTATTCCTATGGAACATAGACCACATTTATTAGCAGATATATTTAATGCCTTAAAACCCGAAGGCAAATTGTTTTTAGTTGAAAAAATTATTGGAGGCAATTATGAATCTGATAATTTGTATGTAGAAGCATATTATGACATGAAAAAGGAACATGGCTATTCAGAAGATGATGTGCAACGGAAGCGATTAGCATTGGAAGGCGTTTTGGTTCCTATGACTGCCAAGGCAAATGAGCAAATGGTTATAGATGCAGGGTTTAAAAGTATTGAGACTATTTGGGCATGGGGAAATTTTAGAGGTTGGATAGCAACAAAATGAGAGTAGTTAATGTCTACCAGTAAAGCTATGCAAGTTAATGCCCAACAAAGAAGGTACAGGGTTTTACAAGCTGTACTTGCAGGTGCATCAGAAAGGCAAATCGCAGAACAAGAGGGTGTTGCTCGTAGCCTTATAAATCGAGATAAAAAGAAAGTATTGTCTGATTTAGCAAAAGAGCATATAGGGTTAGCTGATGAAGTCCGTTCTGTTCAAATGGAACGATATAACCAAATTATGTTGAGGTGGTGGCAAAGAGCCATGTCAGGGGATAAAGAAGCGACAGATGTTATATTAAGAGTAATGAAGGAAATCAATGTAATTAACGGAGTTATTCCTGACAAGCCATTAATAAGTTTCAATCAATTAAATGTAGGAACTGAATTTATAACTTTCAATATTGAGGCAAATGACGACACTACAGAAGCCAACAATGACATATCGGAGACCGAAGTTATATCCGAAACAAGAACAGGCTATATTCTCGAACAATAGATATGCTGTTATTGAAGGGTCTACCAAATCAGGTAAAACAGTTGCCTGTTTGACTTGGTTACTAGAACAAGCAATTTTAGGTAAAGATGGTAATTCGTTTTGGTGGGTTGCCCCAGTTTACGGACAAGCAAAAATGGCGTTTCGTAGAATGAAACGTGGGCTACCTAAGAACATTTATACTAATAACGAATCCGAATTAACTATTACATTACCTAATGGAGCAATTATTGCTTTTAAGTCAGGAGAAAAAGCAGACAATCTTTACGGAGATGATGTTTATGGAGCTGTTATTGATGAGGCAACAAGAGTTAGAGAAGAGTCTTGGCACGCAATCCGTTCAACATTAACAGCAACTAGAGGTGCTGTTCGTATTATTGGAAACGTAAAAGGTAGAAGAAATTGGGCATATAGATTAGCTAGGTTTGCAGAAAGCGGAGAACCTAATTGGCATTATGCAAAACTAACTGCTTATGATGCTGTAGATGCAGGGGTTTTAGAAGCTGATGAAGTAGAACAAGCTAAAAGACAATTGCCTGACCATGTTTTTCAGGAATTATATTTAGCAGAACCTAGTGATGATGGAGGGAACCCTTTTAATTTAACCAAAATTCATGAAAATATTAAAACAGTTTCCGATACAGAACCTGTTGTTTATGGAATTGACTTGGCTAAATCAGTAGACTGGACTGTTGCAATAGGATTAGATGCTAACGGAAATGTTTGCAGTTATGACAGATTCCAAATGTCATGGGAGGAAACTTGCGTTAGGTTAAGTAGGTTAGTGGGGTATACTTCTGCTATAGTGGATTCGACAGGAGTTGGCGACCCAATAGTAGAAAGGTTACAGCGAGACTTGCCTAATGTAGAGGGGTTCCACTTTTCGTCTTCTAGCAAACAAAAATTAATGGAAGGATTAGCTATGGCTATTCAAACAAATGCAATAAGTTATCCTGACAATGAAATTGTAAATGAATTAGATGTTTTTACTTATGAATATACTAGGACTGGAGTTAGATATACTGCTCCTGACGGATTACATGATGACTGTGTAATGGCTTTAGGGTTGGCAGTTCACGCATTAACTAACAGTAGAGGATTAGGAGTTTGGTAATGGAATTTAGATGCGAAAAATGTAATAAGAAATTAGCAGAATGGGCAACTAAAGGTACTATTATTAGATGCCCTCGTTGCCATTATGTAAATAAAATGGTTTAATAGTAAATTATCGATAATAGTGGTCATGGCAAGTACCCTTTAAGCTAGGAGGGCTCATGGCACGTTGGTTTCCTACCTTTAATAGAAAGCAAGAAGGAATGATTGCTTCTACAACTGTACCTCTAGTAAATGATTTATCATCAGTTGTTTATCCTGAAGATAACTATAAGAATTACGCAAAAGAGGGTTATGCACGAAACACTATAGTTAATGCTTGCATACGAGAATTAGCTATTGGGGTGGCATCTGCCAAATTTTATGTTGAGCAAGAAACCGAAGATGGTTTTATTGAAGCAACAAACACTCCATTATCTCAGTTGATTATGTACCCAAATGCTGACCAAGATTTTTACCATTGGATTGAAAGAATGGTTACTTATCTTTACGTTAGCGGAAATGTTTATGTTCTTAAAGAACGAAACAGGGGTAATCAAATTACAGGAATGTATTTATTGAGACCTGACAGGGTTTCAATAATGCCTTCAGGAGAAGGTGTTAAAGGTTACTCTTATGAGATTGATGGTAAAGAATATTATTTAGATAAAGAAGATGTAGGGCATTTAAGTTTTCCTAATCCAAATGGCGACTTGTATGGATTAAGCCCACTTCATGTTTTAGCAAGGACTATTAACCTTGATTTATCAATGACTGATTTTGCTAAACAGTATTTTCAGAATGCAGGAGTACCATCAGGGTTATTAAAAGTTAAACGTCAATTAAGGAATCAAGAAGAAGCAGATAGAATCAGGTCAAGGTGGAGGACAAGTTTTGGTGGCACTAGGAATATGCATAAAATAGCAGTCTTAGATGATGATGCCGAATACCAACAAATGGCAAGTGACCCATCTAATATGGCAATGACTGAAATGCACAATCATACCGAATCAAGAATCTGCTCTGTTTTAGGAGTTCCCCCAATACTGATATCAGCAAATGTAGGCTTGCAAAGGTCTACTTTTTCAAATTATAAAGAAGCTAGACTTTCTTTCCATAGTGAAACTTTAGAGCCTTTGATTCAAAAGATTGTAAGATTTTTGAATTACTGCGTTGGTATGGAATTAGGCGAAACTGTTGCTGTTGATTATTCCGTAATGCGAGCATTTATGGACGACAAAGAAACAGATAATAAAAGAGCAACAGATTTATTTACGGCAGGAATTATTACATTAAATGAAGCAAGAGCATTAGTTGGGCAAGAGTCTTTACCTGAAGGTGAAGTTAGGCGAATGCCTGTCAATATAATTGAGTCTATGTCCGTAGGGTCAAATGCTTTCCCTGTTGGTACATCAGGATTTTTATCAACAGAAGCCGAAGAATCAAAAGAAGTTCAGTTCCCTGACGGCGACGCCCCAATTATGGATTTAGGAAGAGTTGTTCAAGATGGAATGAAACTTGGTAACGACTTAAATCAAGAAAAAGTAAGGATTGCTCAAAAGTATACTCCAAGACTTAAAAAATATTTAGATAGAATTAGAAGTAGAGTGAGTGGGGTGTTGGGTCGACATATGGAACGGCAATCAGAAATTACAAAAGACGGCTTCCCATTTACGTCTGCCGACCTAGTTCTTGATTCAGATGTTGAAGATTTAGGCGAAATTCTTTATGCAATGTATAAAGAGATAACTCAATCAACAGTAGGTTTAATTAATGAAAGTGGAATAGCAGGAACAACAACATGGGAAGAAGATAGTCCTGTTGTTACAGCAGTATTAACCCAAGCCCCTGTAAGAGCAAAACTTATTCACAGTACAACTCAAAAAAGAGTTCAAGAAGGGATTAAGGTTGCTTTTGAAAGAGGGTACTCAATACAACAATTAGCAAATGGAGTTCCTGATGAGGGATTCAAAGGGTTGCAAGCAACTCTAGGTGAGAGTGAAGTTAGGGCAAACTTAATTGCTAGAACAGAAATAATGAGAAGCCAAAACCTTACATCTTGCAATCTTTATAAAAGGCAAGGTTTTGAATGGTTAAGGGCTTACGATACTGACGGAAGTGAAAATGATACTTTTGTTAGCCCAACAGACCCTTACGGCAGAACTTGTGCAGAAAGAAATGGCAAAATTTATAATGTTAATGATGCTTACGATATTGAAGACCACCCCAATGGAACATTGAGTTGGATTCCAATGCCAAGAAACTATGTGCATTCAGAAACCTTAGGCGATTTAATTATTCATCAGAAGGAGATAAGTAATGATTATCAAAAAACTTGAAATTAGTGAGACTAAAGCCATAGATGCTGAACAAGGTATGGTTGAAGCATTTACGAACTCTATGGGAGTCATAGATAAAGATGGAGATGTAATTGACCCAGTTGCATTTAATGGTTCGATTGCAAAAAATCTTCCTATTCCTGTTTTAGCAGGACATGACCAACATCAAGTTGTTGGAAAGGTCTTAACTGCTCGCCCTGTCCATATCAATGACAATGAATATAAATTATATACATTAATGCAAATGAATATGGAAACCCAAGCAGGCAAAGAGGCTTTTAGTAATGTAAAAGGTAATTTTATAAGGGAATGGTCAGTTGGCTTTAATGTTGGCGAAGATGGCATTGAGTATGAAGGGAAAGGAAAAGACCAAGTCCGAAGAATTAAAAACTTAGATTGGGTTGAAGTTAGTGCAGTTATTAGAGGGGCAAGTCCTCAAACTGCAACAATCTCTGCCAAATCAGATGACGATACAATTATTGCTGATGAACTTGAACAAACTGCCTTAGACACAGAAGTTGGTAAGACTGATGCCTCTGACACAGAAATGGTTCAAGCACAGATAGACTTGCTTAAACTTAAAGCAAGAAAAAAGAAAAAGCCATATTAGGAGGCAAAAAGTGGAAACATCAGAGATGAGAAACCATGCAAATTATCTGCTTGAAAAAGCAGATGCAACTCTTAAGGAAGGTAAAGTTGAAGATGCTAAAGCATTAATTCTCGAAGCACAAAAAGAGATGGAAGATGCTGAAGCTAAAGAACAAGCACAGGCTGAATTAGACAGAATGAAAACTGACTTTGCAAAGCCTATTAATAATGTTCCTGTCGCTTCAACCGACCTTAAGAACTATGACCCCAACGATACAGGGGCAACAATGAAGGCAAGTTACAAACCTGCAAGTTGGGTTAAAGGACTTCCTGCTGTTGCACAACCTATATGGGTTCAAGAAAAAATGGGAATCAGGGAAAAAGAAGAAGCTGATTTCCAACGAGACACATTCGTGAAATGGATGTCCGCCCCTTCGCAAGAAATCTTCTTTAAAAATGCTTCAGCTGACGAAGTTAAAGCTATGCAGGAAGATACTGACGCAGAAGGAGGATATTTTGTTCCTGAGGAATTTATCAACCAAGTAATCCACGATACAGGATTACCATCAGGAGCATTACGAAGTGCTTCAACTGTTATCCGAGTAGCAAGCAAAGATGGATACATTCCTACTATTGCATCTGCAACTTGGGGAGCAATCGCTGAAGAAGCCGCTTTTTCAGACCAAACACCTACAGTTGGTCAGGTAGCTTTCGCAATTGAAAAATCAGGTGGATTGGTTAAAGTAACTAGAGAATTGTTGGACGATTCAGCAATTAACTTGCCTTCAATCCTTTCACAGATTTTCCAAGAAGCATCAGGAAGATTTGAAGATGTTGGAATCCTTAATGGTAACAACACTACAAACTACGCAGGAATCCTACAGGGCTCATCAGCAGACTATGTAATGGCAAGTGCAACAGCAGTAACAACTGCTGACCTTCTAGGAATTTATTACACACTTCAGCCACAACACCGAGCCAATGCAACTTGGGTGATGAACTCCATGATTTCTAAGACTGTGAACTCAATTCAGTCAACAGGTAATGGAGTTACAGGTATTACTGACTTGACTCAAGCACCTGCAAACTTCTTGCTCGGCAGACCTGCCATTAATAGTGATGTTAGTGGAAACGGACTTGCCGATTCCATAACCGCAAATGATGAAATTGCAATCTTTGGAGATTTCCGCAATTACTACATCTTTGACAGGATTGGTTTTACTATCAGGCGAAACGATAGTCTATACATGGAAAATGACCAAATCGGTTTCTTTGGAACTCGAAGAGGTGATGGACAAGTTGGGCTAACAGACGCTTTCAAGATTCTGAAAGCGGCCGCAAGCTAGTAGATAGCAAATTGAAGGGAGGGGATAAAACCCCTCTCTTCTTAACAAATGGAGAAATGAAATGGCAAAAGTAACTTGCATAAAGAGCGTATCAATAGGCAGTTTAGGATTGGCGTTTGTAGAAGGTAAGGAATATGACATTCCTGCAAAAGAAGCGAACTCTTATCCTGAATATTTTAAGAAACACGCTACTACAACTAAAAAGAAAGCAACAACAGAAGAAAATAAAGAAGCAACTACAGAGGACAATAAATAGTGGTTACTTATCATACTTATGCAAACAATGACGAATTAAGGGACTATTTGGCAGGAACTTCTTATAGTTCTAATTGGACTGCTGACGCAGGGATTATAACTAGAATACTAGAAGCTAGTTCAAAACGCATTGACTCATATGTAGGTATGATAAGTTTTGGGGCAAGAACCGATACTCGGTATTATGATATTGGTTCAGGAACCTTAAGGCATAGCCGTCAAACTATTGGGGCAGTAGATGTTGGCTACAATATAGGTCCATCTGCATCATTAAGAAATTCTGTGGTTTTAGATGATTGGCTGATTAGTGCTACTACAGTAACAAGCTATAAAGCTACTGACAGAAGTGAATCTGAAACATTAACCGAAGGTTACAATAATGATTATTGGCTGTTGCCATATAACGAATCCCCAAAAACAGAAATCCAGTTAAATGAAGATACTGCAAAAAGTTTTCATGCAGGGCAACAAACTCTAGCAATAGCAGGAGAATGGGGCTATCAGGATACGTTATCCCCTGCAAAAACTACAACAGGTACAATAGCTACTACTACCGAAACAGCATTTGGTGTTAATGATGCTTCGGACTTGGCTGTATCTCAAACAGTAAAAATTGGTAGTGAGCAAATGTACATTACAGGAATCAGTAGTAATACTTTAACTGTAATAAGGGGTGTGAATGGAACAACGGCAACTGCTCATAGTGCTAGCACTTCTGTATATGTATATGTGTACCCATCATTAGTGGTACAAGCAACTTTAGATTTGGCAAAACTTTATTATAGGGATAGAGACATGGGTATTACTCAAACTTTAGGTACGGCAGAAATGCAGGTAACTAGGGCTAGTTCAGAAATGCGAAACGTCTTAAAAACACTAGATGTTTACAAAGCTATTAGTCCTGAGAGTCAGGTGGTTTTTTAATGCAAACTTCTATTACTTCAAAATTTGAAGGTAACTTTTTTAATAATAGAGATGTTAAATTTGCTAAAGCATTAAATGATTCTTTGTTAGATATAAGTCAAGTTGGTGCGAAAAGAGTAAAAGACCAACTTTATAGAGGTCATGGTTTACAAACAGGATATTTGAGAGCGTCTGTTCATGGGGGATTAGTAAAAAATTTTCACGCACAAATTGATGCAGGGCAATTAGAAAAAGGTAGAAATGTTGAATATGCTAATTGGGTTGAAGGGGTTTCTGTTAAAAACCAAGTTAGCAGATTTAAGGGATATAAAATGTTTTACAAAACATTCCAATATTTAAGAAGAGTGCCTAAAGAAGTTAAAGACATAATGGAATTTCATATAAGGAAAAACTTAAATTGACTAGAAGTGGGGCAATAACAACTATAGATACATTGCTTTCAGGAGTAAGTAGTCCTACTTTCAGGACTGTATTCAGGGGTGAACCTATGAGCGTTCCTGAAACTCCTTGCGTAGCCTTTTGGTTCGCAGGCAGAGATGTGGACTTTACTACTTTTACAGATGTTAGTTCTTTAAACGAATTTACTATAAGAGCGTATTGGAGATTGCAAGCGTCTACAAATATTCGAGAAGACATAGAATTAGAATTGTGGAACGCATCAGTAAGTATTCCAACGGCATTAAGAGGAGACTCAAATTTGTCAGGGAATGTGACTGATATGACGATTGGTGCATCTACTACAGCTTTTACAGAAATAGGTGGGATAGCTTACAGAACATTGGATATTCCTTTAACATTAATTAATTACAGCGAGGTGACAATTACCCCATGAGTAAGAAAAACGGTTTAAATACAAGATTATATGTAATGGGTAGAGACTTATCAGGAGACGCTAACTCCCTTGATAGTATCGGTTACACCCAAGCTGAACTAGAAACTACAGCTTTGAATCAAGATGCCCCTAGCAGAATAGTAGGATTAGTTGATGGAACTGTAACTGTTAATGGGTTCTTTGATAATGCGTCAGGAGCAATCCATGATGTTTTTTCAAGTAATAGTGGTAACTTACCTACGGCAGACCAAATAGTAACTATCCCTTTGGGTTCAGCAATCGGTGATGACGCTTTAGGGTTAGTTTCTAAAGAAGCTGAATACAATATAAGCAGGGCAAGTGGTTCGGCTATAGGTGTAACTGCATCTTTCGCATCAACCGAAGGGATAAAACCTGAGTTTGCAGAAATGCTTACTGCTTTTGACGATACCCATTCATCTGCAACTAATGGTACAGCCATAGATAATGGGGCTTCATCAGCAAATGGAGCGTCAGGATATTGCCATTGGTTTGCCTTATCATCAGGCACAGTTGTTGTCAAAATACAACACTCAGCTGATAACGCATCATGGTCGGATTTAATTACTTTTACTAGTACAGGTACTTCAGGCGTTGATACTGCCGAAAGGGGTTCAGCTTCAGGTACTGTAAATAGATATGTGAGAGTTGCTACAACAGGAACTTTCTCAAATGCACAAATAGCCGTAGCTTTTGCAAGACTATAAAGGAGGTCAAACATGGCAAAGCAATCAGGGTTAGGCGATTATTTAGCAGTAGATGATTCAGGTGGGTCTGCAAGAGACATTTCGGACAATGTTATTAGTCTTGAAATCGGTCAACCTCAGAACCTCCTTGATGTCACTACATTAAGTAAATCAGCCATAGAACGAATAATCGGGCTTAGGGATTGCACTATTTCCATAACAGGTGTTTTTGATTCTGCATCAAACAAAATACATGATGTATTCAAAACCCCTACAGGAAGTAGGACAGTAACCTATTGTATCGGTGGTAACTCAGGTGGAAATCCCAAATTAGAATTTGAAGCTAATGTTACCGAGTATAATATTTCAAGGGGAACAGATGGGTCTCTTGGAGTGACAGCAGGACTTAGCTTAAATAGTGGTACTGCTCCTTCTTGGTCAACAGTATAAGGATAGAAAATGGGATTTAAGTTAGAGCGAAGAACAGCAAAGATAACTTTTCCTGACAATCACGAGTATGCAGGTTTAGAAATGGAATGTAAGTTAGATGTTGATTTACAGACATTCTTAGAAATACAGTCTATGGCTGAATCTGCAACTCCTGATGGTAACGCAGGAGTCTACACTAAATTCGGAGAAGACATTTTAGTTAATTGGAATTTAGAAGATGAAGATGGTACTCCTGTTAGTGCTTGCGGTTCAGGGTTTTTGACCTTGCCTCCTAATGTGGCAGGGGCAATCATTACTGCTTGGACAGAAGAGTTAACTACTGTGGGGGAAGCCTAGAGACTGACATCAATAGATGGTTGTCGGTCAAAGGTGGAACAGATAGAGATGGTAACCCTATAGAAAAACCATTATTTTTGGCTCAAGCAGAATTGATAGATGGTTTGTGCCAAAGGTATGGACAGTTACCCTCTGCTATTTTAAAAGAAAATGCATCAGTATTAAAAATGGTTCACGCTGTAATATTAGCTGATGATACGCAAGAACAAATAGAAAAACAGAAAGCACAGTTTAGGAGATAACCCTCATGGCAGGGAATGTCGTTAACATAGCAGTTAAAACAACAGGGGCTCAAGCTACAGCGAAATCGTTTGACCAAATCGGTCAAAAAGCAAGGGCAGTCGGACTTGCTATGACTGCAATGGGAGCAGGGATAACACTTCTTTCAAGTAGACTAGCAGAAGCCAATCGGAACATAGTCGCTCAAACAGGTGCAACAGGTGCTGAATTAGAGGCTTTAAGCGATTCCTTTAGGAAAGTAGCAGGGTCGGTTCCTCAAGACATGAGACAAGTGGCTGATGCCGTTGGTGCTGTTTCAACCAAATTAGGGTTAACAGGTACTGATTTAGAAAATACTACTCGAATGTTTTTAGATTTATCAAGAATTACAGGCATAGAATTAGAGCCTGTGTTAAGACAGGTTTCAGATTCTATGGGCGTATTTGGTGTAGCGTCAACTGAAACTAGAACTGTTATGGACAGTTTACTTAGGGCTTCCCAAGATTCAGGTGTAGGTATGGGCAGACTATCTCAGCGTATGCAAGAGTTTGGTCCCGTTATGAAAAACTTGAACTTAGATTTTAATGAATCACTTGGTTTTGTTACTGCAATGGAAGGGGCAGGTATTAGTTTAAGTAGGGTTATGCCTGCATTAAACATGAGTATGAGGAGGCTAGCTGAATCAGGAGTTAGTGATGTTAGGGGTGCTTTAAATGACCAAATGATTGCAATTAAAAATGCTGAAAATTCTACTGAAGCATTAAGGTTGGCTACCGAAGTCTTTGGTGCAGAAGGTGCTCAGAGAATGTCGTTGGCTATTAAAGAAGGAATAATCCCTAGCTTAGACCAAATGGATACAGCATTAGGTGATTCGCATGGTGCAGTTGAAGAGTTGACCGAAGGAACAGACACATTATCTGAAAGATTAAGGACAATGACTAACGCATTAACAGTTAGCCTTGCCCCATACAATTCGTTGCTAGAAGTTTTAGGTCCTGTATTGGGATTGATAGGAACATTAGCAATGTCTATTTTGGGTATTGCTAAATTAGCAGTTATGTTTAAAGCACTTGGGCTTGCCATAGGAACAGCAGTTGGTGCACTTGCTACATTTATTGGTGCGCCTATAGCAGTAGTTGTTGCAGTTATAGTTGCGATTGTGGCAGTAGTAGCAGGAGCAATATTTTTAATCCATAAACATTGGGAAGAGTTCCTAACAGGTATAGGGCAAATTTGGGAAAAAGGTTTTGTCAGAATGTTTGACGGCTTCAAAGAATTCGTAGGGGGAATCAAAGATTTAGCTAAGGCAATTATAAATCTTGATTGGAGTGCCATGAAAGAAGCATTTAGAAGAACCATTAAAGGGTTGGGGGAAATTTTTGCAGGCTTTTTTAATATTTTCATAGAAGCATGGAAACAAGTAGGCAATGCAATAAAACTTGTATTTTCAACATTACCTGATTCTATAAAAGCCCCAATATACGCAGTAATGAGAGTTGTTGCTGATGGTATTAATTTTATTATCAGGCAATTAAATAAAATCCCTGAAATTAAGTTACCTTCCTTTTTAGGAGGAGGAACAGTATTTAGTGGGTTAAATTTAAATGAAATTAAACTCCCAAGAAATAGTGCAATGAGAGATATAACTCACCAATCTACAGGAAGAGTGCTTACAGATGGTAATATTGGGTCACAAGGTGGAACAGGTGCTATTATTAATAATGTAACAGTTGAGATGTTTGGCAACAATTATGGGTTTGATGATTTTGATGAAGTGGTTGCAACATCTGTTAATAGAGGTTTAAATAATGGTGGGTATGATGGATTTGCCCCCAAACGAACAGTAGAGTTTGATGGAGCGTAATTATGGCGAATGAGTTTAAACATGCCTCAGTAGGTACAGATTTAACCCAAGCTGAATGGGAAGGCATTGGGTCTCATGTGCTTGATAGTCAAGCTACAGGGGATATTATTTATGCGTCTTCTGCATCTCAATTAAGTCGACTAGCCAAAGGTACAGATGGTCAAGTATTAACTCTAGCAAGTGGTATTCCATCTTGGGCTAATACTGCTATAAAAGCTGATGACATTGCTACAGGTGATGGGGCAGTTAACCTTGAAACCACAAGTGGAAACATAACTATTGATGCACAAGCTACTGATGCTGATGTAATCATAAAAGTTGATGATAATGGTTCACCTGTTACGGCAGTCACATTTGATGGCTCTGCTGAAGGTAATGCAATATTCGTAAATGATATTGAATTAAAATCCGATTCATCTGTTCTTAAATTTGGAACAGATTTGGATACTACGTTAACTCACACAAATGACGTTGGGTTGACTTTAAATTCTGATAATAAATTAATGTTCGGAGACTCAGCTTCTTTTATACATCAATCGGCAGATGGAACATTGGCGATAGATGGTGAAGCTATTATTGACCTTAACGCTAGTACACGAGTTGATGTATCTGCTGACTTAAAAGTTGGTGGAGAAGTTCAAACAGGAAGCATAGGTTACACAGACGGCGATAACTCAATGACGATTGCAGATGGAGGTAAGGTTACTTTCTCAGCAGGATTCGCAGTAGGTTCAGACGCAGGTGGTGACATTCTTTATTCAAACGGAACAAATTATGTTCGGCTTGCTAAAGGTAGTGACGGTCAAGTTTTGACTTTAGCTAGTGGAATACCTTCATGGGCAACTCCTGCAACAGGAGGAGGTGGAGGAAATAGTAAAGATTTCGTTGCATCAGGAGCAATCGCAAATGGGCAAGCAGTTTCACTAACAAGTGATGGAAAAGTTACAGCTACAGCCTCTGCATCAGGTGACATTGCTACTTTTGAAAGTGCGTCAATTAATTATTTGACTAGTGCTTACGATACAGGGAACGATAAGGTTTTACTTTGTTACACAGACACACCTAATTCTAGTTACGCAACAATGGTTGTAGGAACAGTTAGTGGTATGGCAATTACATTTGGCACTCCAGTAGTAGTTCAAAGTGGGCCATCATTCTACCCCTCAATGACTTACGAACCCGATTCAGGGAAAGCAGTTGTGATATATGCAGACACAACAGGCAAATCAAAAGTCGGAACAGTCTCAGGAACATCAATATCATTTGGAAGTGAAGCGTCATTTGAGTCAGGAAATATTAACTATACAAAAATTATTACTGATACTGATGCCAATAAAGTTGTCGCAATTTATTCTGATGCAAACGATACCTATAAGGGTAAATGTGCTGTTGGAACAATAAGTGGGACTTCTATATCTTATGGAACTCCTGTTGAATTTGATTCAGGAAATATTCAATGGTCTAACAATGGAGTCTTTGATTCAAACTCTAACAAAGTTGTCGTTGTTTATCGTGCATACGCAGAATCGCATCAAATGAAGTCAATAGTTGGAACTGTAAGTGGAACTTCCATTTCGTTTGGTACTGCTGTTACTTGTGGCAGTTCAAGTGGTTCACCTACAGGCGTTGCATTTGATTCTAATTTAAACAAGGTAGTTCTAGCATACGCAGATGAAGCAGGAAGCAGTCACGCTCATGCTCAAGTTGGAACTGTGAGTGGGACTTCAATCTCTTGGGGAACTGCTGTTGAGTTTGACGATACAACAACAACCGACCCAGTAATTGCATTTGATACCAGTACGAACAAATGTATGATTCATTACTGTAGGTCAGTTGCAGGAACTACGCACATGATAGTTGGAACTGTAAGTGGAACTTCAATAAGTTTTGGCACTATAGCAACTATCTATGCAGGGGCATCAGACTATAACTCAGTTGTCTATGACCCTGACGCAAATAGAACTATTGCCTCTTGGAAAGATACAGAGTCGGCAAGTTACGGCAAAGCTATCGTGTTTGATGGTTCGGTTACTGACTCATTCATGGATTGGGTTGGGTTTGCAGGAGAAGCGATTTCAGATACAGCAACAGGTTCAGTTAACTTGATTGGTTCAGTAAATGATGGGCAGTCAAGTTTAACAATCGGAACTACTTATTATCTTGCTAAAACAGGAGCATTAACTACGACTGTAACTGCAAGCCAAGAAGTAGGTAGAGCAGTATCAGCTACCGAATTATTAATAACTCAAGGCAGGATAACTTAATGAAAACAATAACAAAAAGCAATTTGTCTTTATATATTATTGAAGATGACGAGAGAGTAATTATTGAATCGGATAAAATAACTGTTGGGTTTCCTCCAAAATTTATAATTTCAGATTTGAATAGTGGCAATGCTGTTTTGCACGAATATGTATTTCCTCCCAATGATTGGACAGGTGGGAAATACAACTATGATGGAACTGATTGGACTTTAGCTTAGAGGAGAAGAAATGGACTCAAATATTACAGAAGCAGATATCACTAAACTTTGTGAAATTAATCCTTTGGCAAGTGAGCAATTAAGGCGAATCTGTGCTGAAAGGCAAAGAGATGAACTCCTTGCTGAAGCACAAGAAAAGGAACTAGATGGTAACTCAGACTTATAGTGTTTTAGTTGATTGGGATAATACAGGCGATTATGGTGGCACTTATGATGACATCACAGCAGATGTATTGTCAGTTCAATTCCGAAGAGGTAGAGACTTTGCTTCTACTATGGAAGGGAACTCAACAGCAGGTGTTCTAAAAGTCAGGCTAAATAATGAGTCAGGTAAATATTCTCCTAGCAACACTTCAAGTGTTTTAAATGGCAAAATTAGACCATCAAAGCCTGTAAGGTTTAATACTAGTGGGACTTCATTCCCTGCCACTTTCCCAGTAGATTTGGGAACTCCAATGTTTACAGGTAGGCTAGACACGCTAGCACCTCAACCAATTTCGCAAACATTAGATGAAGCAGAATTAGTAGCAGTTGGTCCTTTAGGTTATATAAATCAATTTGTTCCTAAGGGTTCAATTAATACTAATATTTATACTTCACAAGCAGTTAATGCAATTTTAGATGCAGTAGGTTGGTCGGCAACCGAAAGGGATATTGATACAGGCAACACAGTAATTCCTAAGTATTGGTTTGATAGTCGTAGAACTATTGATGCGTTAAGGTTAGTAGAAGAAACTGAAGGTGGTTTTATTAAAGAAACTGCTGATGGCAAAATAGCTTTTGAAAACAGGCTTGCTAGAACAGACAAAACATCTCAGGGAACTTTTTCAGATGCTAGTGGGGCATCAATGTCTTATTTAGGTATTCAGCAAGAAGACCCATTAAAAAGTATTGTTAATACAATCAGGGCTTCTGTTAGGGCTTACTCAACTCAGACCATAGCAACTGTATGGGCAAGTGCAGAAAACGGCACAAACAGCAACAGTATTGCTTTAGTTCCAAATGAAACTAAAGAAGTTTATGCAAGATACCCTAATGGAACTACGCAGGCAGGAGGAGTAGCAATTGAATCTTGGACAACTCCTGTAGTTAATACTGACTTTACAGCTGACACTACTATTAGTGGTACATCAGGAAACATGAACTCTTACTTAACTGTATCTGCCCCAACAGCAGATAAACACGCTAATAGAATGAAAATTATCCTGACAAATACTCACCCAACTGCAACACTTTATGTTTCTAAGTTGCAGGCAAGGGGAACGGCTTTATTACAAACAGATTTTATTGAAGTAGAAGCTGTAGATAGTGATTCTGTAACAGCTTATGGCGAGAGGTCTTATACAGCATCTACCCCATTTTTCCCCAATACTTTTGAGGCACAATCTTGGGCAACTTATCATCAGCAAATTTATTCAAGTCCTATTAATTATTTGACTATGACTTTTTCAGCAAATGCTAATGATGCTTCTATGACTCAAGCGATTAATAGAGAAGTTTCAGATATGGTGACAATAACGGCGAACAACAATGCTAACTTAGGGATTAACTCTACTTTCTTTATTGAAGAAATAAAACATAACGTAACTCGTGGAGGAACTCGACATATGGTAACATTTGTGATGAGTCCTGCTGAGGGTGGATTTAGTCAATTTTGGAAATTAGGTACTGGTGTATTAGGAACATCAACAGTTCCTTCTTACTAGGAGAAGCAAATGGCTTGGACATCACCAAATACATGGTCGGAAACAATGGTCACTGCATCATTGCTTAATACGCATGTTCGTGACAACTTTAACCACTTGTCTACTCACAATCATGATGGAAGTGCAGGGAATGGTGGCAATACTCTTTCAATGGCTATAGTCATAGCAAGTCAAGCTAATGCTACATTTGTAGATGGTGGGGCAGTACCCGATTCTACAGGAGCATTTAAAAGAAACGGCAACACATTGTACTATTACAATGGAACAGCAGTTGTTTCTATGGTTGGAGATGATGCAACTTATGCAAGTCGAAGGTCAATAGGAACAGGAGCAAATCAAGCTAGTGCAGGGAATCATACACACTCATAATGGCAGATAAAACAGAATCACAAATAAATACAGTAGCAGATTACATTAGAAACACTTTGTTTTCTTCTGAAGTTTCTGCTTTAAGTTCAACAGAATTTATATCTGTATCTGCTGATTACAAAGGAAAAATAATACTTAACACTAATGTAGATGGACTAAATTTAAATACTAAATTCACTACAGCAAAAAATGACGGCGATTCTAAATTAACAGGTTGGAGTATCTAATATGGCTTGGACTGCACCAGTAACTTGGGTAGATGGGGCAATTATTAATGCATCAGGAAGTGGCTCATTAAATGAGCAAAT
>VTLG01002673.1_pt1 | contig 21137 bp, 23 predicted proteins | sample 4694571 | NCBI WGS metagenome assembly VTLG01 (sample SAMN12604809, study PRJNA352737) | marine metagenome | biome: ENVO:00000447; feature: ENVO:00000209|ENVO:00000569|ENVO:01000036; material: ENVO:00002151; isolation source: viral sequences binned using virsorter ... | reverse complement strand
TTGGCACAGCTTCTACACAAGACGATATGTTTATTAGGTTCTCGGACCAAGGATCAATTAATACTTATGCACCAGCAGCTGATAACAGTGCAGGAACATATAGACTGCAAGATGGAACTAAAATTATGGGATCAATTGTTGCTAAAGAAAATATTCTAGTGTGGACTGATAATGCATTGTATTCAATGAAATTTGTAGGTTCACCTTTTACATTTGGATTTGAACAGGTAGGTACTAACTGTGGACTAATTGGTCAGAATGCTTGTTGTGAGATTGATGGTGTTGCTTATTGGTTAAGTAATAATGGTTTCTTTGCATTTGATGGTACGGTTAATTCATTGCCTTGTGCTGTTGAAGATTATGTTTATGATAATTTTGACACCACTAAAGGTCAACAAGTAGCTGCAGGAATTAACAATTTATTTACAGAAGTAATTTGGTATTATCCATCTTCAGGTTCAACTTATAATGATAAATATGTAGTATTTAATTATGGTGAATCTAAACAAGTACCAATGGGTAATTGGTATACAGGAGTAAATGCAAATTCAATTAGAACAGCTTGGATTGATGCTATTGTTTATCCAAAACCTTACTCTACTTATTATAATAGTGCTGCAGTGGGAAGTTTTCCAACTATAGTGGGGGCTGAAGGATTAGGACAAACTACTTTTTATGAACAAGAAACAGGAACAGATCAAATTAATCCTGATGGAAGCACAACTGCTTTAACATCTTATATTGAATCTTATGATATTGCTTTACAACAAGATCAACCAGAATTGTTTTTAGCTATGAGAAGATTTGTTCCAGATTTTAAAACGTTAACGGGAAATGCAAAAGTAACTATTGGATTAAAAGACTATCCTTCTTCAACAGCTGGTAATAGTACTTACAGTCCATTTACAATTACATCTACAACAACTAAAGAGGACACTAGAGCTAGAGGAAGATATGCTAGTTTAAAAATAGAAAATGATGGCGCAGGAGAAGCGTGGAGATTTGGAACTTTCCAAATAGACTTACAACCAGACGGAAGAAGATAATGACAAAAATAGTAGTAAGATTACCAGAACCTAAAAGAGAATATACAGAAGATAACCAAAGACAAATTAATAGAGCAATTAGTTCTATGATTGAACAGTTAAATTCTACTTATTTACAACCAGAAAAGGATGATCAAGAAAGATTTAATTTCTTCATGGCATAATGGCAAACGTATATAAAAACATTCAAGCTAAAGTAACATCTGCAGGATCATATGATGATATGTATGAGTCTCCATCAGCTACGACTTCTATAGTAAAAAGTGTTAAATTATTTAATAGTCATAGTGGTGCTTTAGATGTAGAGATTAAAGTACGTGATGAATCAGACAGCACTGATTATGAATTTGATAAAGTCAGTATAAATGCTAGTGGAAGTATTGATTTATTAACCTTTAATAATGTTGTTATTTTAGAAGCTGGCGATAAAATTAAGATGCAATGTGCCACAGGAAATGTTATAAAAATGACTGCCTCTGTATTACAAATTTCAAGACCTACCGAGGTTACAACAACATAGGAAAATATGCCATTTATAGAACAAGAAGCTAAAGACGAAATACAAAAAATAGACGGTAAAGATGTAAGAGTTATTACACCTGAAGTAGAAGTAACACTTACTAATACTGAAACAGGACAAGAATATATGTCAGATAAAGAAGCTGATGATGATGTAGACCACCCAGAGACTGCCACTAAAAGAGAACATATTAAAAGAGATGTTCATGTTAAAGTTAAGCAGGTTATCTTAGGTGCTCAAACCAAAGGATTGTAAAACAAAGTAAAATAGGATATTTTAAAAAACTATGGCAATTACAGAAATTTTAGAAGAATCAGAAATGATAGACGCTGGTGCTCCAAGCATCAAGTACGAAGGAGAAAGACCTCTTAAAAAACAAGAAATGTTAATGGCTGGTCCTGATTGGTATATTAAAAGAATGGAAATACTGATGGATGAATACGGCTATGACTATGATGAAGCTGGTGAAATAGCTTATGATAGTGATAAGTATTATGAAGTCATCGGTATTGATCCAGGTGGCATTGGCGATGAATCACGGAACATGGATGAAGAGGTTGTAGAAGAAGAAGGAATTATGAGAGCGGCTAACGGTGGGATTACACCACAACTAGTTAGAAAAAATCAAGATGGTTCAAGACCAGGATATCGAGGGGCTGGCGGATATCGCGGAGGGTCTGGAGGATCCGGAGGAAAAAGTGGAAAAGAAGATAAAGCCTCTTCTTCTGGTGCTGGGATATCAGATAGAGATAGCGCTAGAGAAAGAGCAATTAGCAATCGATTTAAAGGACCTGGAGGAACTACAAAAAAAATTGATAGAGATGCACCAACTGAACCACCTAAAGTATTTATTGATAAAGGAGATGGAAGAGGAGCTCAACCATACAACGTAGGATCAGAACAAGCAAACTTTGCAGCATCTATTGTGGCAGATAAAAAAAGAGTAGCTGATAGAAAAAAAAGACAAAAAGATTTAAAGTTTTTAGAGGATACCGGTAAGCTGGGTTATACTAGAAGAACAAAAGATTCTAATTTACAAAATTTAGGTTTATTAAGTGATCAACCAAAAAGAACAGGTTTAGGTTCATTGAGTTTATATGGCGGTGTTCAAGATGCTTTTAAGGTTAGTCCAGAAACAGCAATGTTTGATATTGATTCAATGAGAGAAATATATAATCCTATGAGCGCTATGGCTGGAAAAAAAGGAATAACAAAACAGCAAACAAAAGATCTTCAAGATTTAAGACAGGACATGGAGATAGAACAAAAAATTATGGATGATACTTTAACAAACAAAGATTTTTTAGAATATAGAGATAGAAATAAAACAGACACACCATCAGATAATGAACCAAATTATAATAACCCATGTGATGGACCTAACCCTCCAGCGTATTGTTTTACAGGAGGAAAACCTATTGATGAAGAAGAAGTTGTAGAGGAAGAGTGGATGATGCCTCTAGCATTTAGAGCTGAAGGTGGAAGAGTTGGAAGAGCTTACGGTGGAATTATGGATAAGTACACGGGTAGACGTGCTTATGGTCTAGGAAGTATATTTAAAAAAGCTAAGAAGATATTTAAAAGTCCATTAGGTAAAGCTGCATTATTAGGTTTAGGTGGATGGGGATTATCTAAACTAGGTGCAGGTGGTTTAGGTTTAATGGGTAAAATGCAAAAAGCAGGTGGATTTGGTAAATGGTTAAGTGGAATTCCAACAGGAAAAATAGCAGCTGGAATTGGTGGTATATCATTAGCAACTGCATTACTTTCACCACCAGTTGATGAAGATAATGATGGTTACGATGATAAAACAGGTTTTGATGTTGATGAATGGAGAAAAAAAGGAGCACGAGGATCTGAAGATGTGCCTATAGCTTTTAGAGCTGATGGAGGGGATGCTGAATCAGGGCTCATGGACCTTGGTGGTATGGAAAAAGATTATAGAGCTGATGGAGGCTTTGTTCCTATAGGTAAAAAGGAAAGAGCAGACGATGTTCCAGCTAGATTAAGTAAGAATGAATTTGTATTTACAGCCGACGCTGTCAGAAATGCTGGCGGAGGAGATGTAGACAAAGGCGCAGAAGTTATGTATAATATGATGAAAAACCTTGAAGCCGGAGGTGACGTATCTGAAGAATCGCAAGGCTTAGATGGCGCTAGACAAATGTTTCAAACATCACAAAGATTAGAGGAAGTTTTATAATGGCTACTACAACAACAAGAACATTACCCCCACAGTTTATAGAAGATATAGGTGTTGACCTAAGTAAATCGTTAGTAGCATCAACAGGTGTACCTACGGTATCGGTAGGACTTTCAGCAATATCACAAAGACCAGGTGAATCAGCAGCTGATTTTGCTGCAAGACAAACAGCGGCTAAAGCATTTGAAACTAGACAACAAAGTTTAGCAGGAATTGCACCACAAATAGCACAACAAGATCAACTACAAAAAGATGCAGCGGCATTAGCAGCATCAGGTGTAGGTGCATATAAACCATACGTTGCGGGAGCAGAGCAACTTATGGGTGCTGGTGCTGGAACAGGTGCAGGTTCAATTTCAGAATACATGTCACCGTATCAACAACAGGTGATAGATGTTTCATTACAAGAATTCGATAGAAATGCAGGAATACAAAGACAAAGATTAAGAGATCAAGCAGTTCAAGCTGGAGCTTTTGGTGGTGGAAGAGAAGAAGTAGCTTTATCAGAATACCAAACAGGTAGCGATAGAGAAAGAGCTTTGCTTCAAGCTAACTTATTACAACAAGGATTTCAACAAGCACAACAAGCCAGAGGCCAAGACTTTGAAAGACAAAGAGGTTTAGCAAGTATGGTCCCAGGACTACAAAGACAAGACATTCAAACTTTAGGATCAGTGGGCGCAGGACAACAAGCACAAGAACAGGCTAAACTAGACGCACAAAGAGAAGCAGCAAGGCAGGCTACTTTCTTACCGCAAGAGAATTTATCTAGATACGCAGGTCAAGTGGCTGGACTAATGGGTGGATATCCGGGTCAAACAACATCAAGTAATGTACCTAACCCTTCACCTCTACAGAATGCATTGACTATGGGTACAGGACTTGCTGGAATCTACGGATCACTAACAGGTAAATATTAATGAATAGAGTTTTAAGAAGACCGATGTTTAGACTAGGTGGGAGTGCAGAAGGAATTACTTCTGGACTAGACGCACCTAATATTAATGCATCTAGAAAAGGTTTTTATATGGGTGGCACAGATGGTGTTATGGATGAAACTGATGCTATGCTTTATGATGAAATGATGCGATCAAAACAAGTTGGTCCTTATTCTAAAAATAAATATGTAACTAAAAATGAAATGGTTGAAGGTGAAGACCTTGATGCACAAGGAGACACCGCTGAAATTTTTGAAACACAAGATACAATCAACACAAGAAACGAAGGCACTGATACTAGTACTACTGGTATGGATAGTTATGTGAAAGAATATTTAGATATGATTAACAAATATAGTACAGAGCCGGAAAAAATTAAACCAGGTGAACCAGGTTCTGTATCAAGTATGTTAACTAATTTTGCTTTAAACTTAGCCGCTCAACCAGGTGGAAATTTAATGGGAGCAATTGGAAAAGCAGGTGCTCCTGCTTTTGATAGATTTCAAAAAGCAAGACTAGCAGATAAAAAACAAAGAGAAGCTGAAAAAAGACAAGATGTAAAAGATGCTATGACAACTAGTGCATCTATTTATGAAACAGCTATTAAAGCAGCAGCTGAAGGTAAAGATAAAGGATTTGAATTTCAATCTAAACAAGACACATTAGTTAATCTTCAAGATAAAGAACAAGAAATTAGAGATAAAATGGCTAAAATAACTGACACAGAATCAGATGAATATAAAGTATTACAACAAGAGTTAAATAATAATAATGAACTTAAAAAGTTAATAACAAAAGAAGAAGATTTAATAGGAAAAATGATTTTAGCTAGTATTGCTCAACAAGGTCCAAAATCTGAAGGTGGTTATTTTGAAATAGAAGATTATTTTGAATGGATAAAAAATAAAAAAATGCCAGGCAGTGAAGAAAAAGCAACAGGTGGTAGAGTTGGTTTACAAATGGGTGGCACACCTTTAATGGAAGAAGTTGTAGATAGTGTTGAAGAAACTGGGTCAACTGATGTAGTGGAAGATTTAACTTATAATGAATTAAGAGCAAGATTACCAAGAGAAATTTCCAATGATGTAGTACAATTAATTGCAACTAGTAAACAAGCTTTAGTAGACTTTGCAAATATTAGAACTCAACAAGACGTGGATAATTTTAATCAATCATATAACGTAGATCTATCATTACCACAGGAGGGTTAAAATGGATCCCTTCCTTCCAAAAAAAGAGACAGAATATGTAGATGATATTTTTGTCAAAAAAACAATTAAAGAAAAATTAAATAAACCAAGAAAAGAAGTTAAGTTTACTTGGGAAGGATTAAAAAATTTTGTTCCTTTCTTAGAAACAAATCCTTTTGATCCGTTAAAAGTAAAAAGAATAAAAGAATTAACTGAAGGTGCGCCAGCTAAAGAAAAAGATTATATAGAAGGCTACGAAGAAATAGAAAAAGCTTTATATGGTGGTGTTCAAGATTTAGGCTACAGTGTATCGAGTTTATTAACTGAAGGAATCGATGCTGCGTTTGATACTAAATATCTTGATGCATTAGATAAAGCTTATGATGAAAACAAAATTAAAGATCCAGAAACACTCCTTGGAGAAATTGGAAAAATAGGTGTTCAATTTGGTATACCTTCCAGTGCTATTATAAAAGTTGGTGCAAGAGCAAGAGGGATTGCAAAAGGAAGGGAAGCTCTTGGTAAATTTTCTACGGCACAAAAAATAAGTAGTATAGGTAAACGTGCAGGATACATGGCTGGAACTTTTGCAGCAGTAGATTTTTTAGCATCTCCTCCCGATATGCCAAATCTAGTTTTAGAAAAAGAAAGTGAAGAAGGAAAATCAGGAAGAGATTTAGCGTTAACAAGATTTAAAAACAGAATAAGATTTGGAGCTGAAGGTGCAGCATTAGGTTTTGGGTTTTCTTTATTAGGAAAACCCGCAGCAGTGGCAGGAAGTTTTGGAGTTAAGTATGGTTTATTTAAACCAATTGGATTAGGTATTAGAGCTGTTGATGCAGCAGTAGTTACCCCTCTTTCATGGATCATGGCTAGAACTCCTGGTCTTCCACAAGCACAACGAGGATTAAGAACAGCAGGTGCATTTACTGTAGAAAAATTAATGAATCCTATCTTAAGCAGGAATTTTAAATTTAAACAGTTACCAAAATTTGAAGATTGGAGATTGTTTAGTACTAAAAGTAAAGATCCTTTAAAAGCAAGATTAAAAAAATTAGATAATTTTTTAGCGGCGTTTAGATCGGTAGGTAAATACACAGGATTAGGTTATCAATTAACAGCTGAAGCTAAAAGAGAAATAAAAGCAAGATCAAAAACTATTAATAAATGGTTAGAGTCAGTTGAGTTTAAAGCTTATAACTTAGCTAAAAGTTCAAAAGATTTATATAATACTAGTACAACTTCTCCTGCTAGTATGGATTACTATTTAGATCAAGTACTATCTTATTTAAAAGGACAGAAAAAGTTAAGTGCAATGCCTGAAGAATTAAGGACCTCGGCTCACGAACTTAATAAAGAATTAATTAAAATTAAAAAAACTTTTGGAGATTTATTGCCTGAAGGTGAATTAAAAGATTACATGTTAAATAATGTTAAAGGTTATATGCGTAAATCTTTTTCTATATTTACTAATCCAGAATACAATCCTCCTAAAGAAGTTTATAATAAAGCAGTAGATTGGGTTATGAATAATGTAGTTAAAAAAAATAAAGATTTAAAAGAAGCAGCAAAAAAATCTTATCCAAATCAAAGTCAAGCGGCTGCTAATAAAACTTATGCAGAATCTGTGGTTAGTAAAATATTACAAGATGGAAAACAGAATGCTCAAGATCCATTAAAAATGTTGCAAAGAATGACTAAAGAAGATTTAGTATCAGATGATTTGTTAAAAACAGGAGAAGAATTACCTACAGCTATTAAAAGATTATTGGGAGATCCCGATGCATTAAAAGGAACAAAAGATTATGTAAGTTCATTAAAATCTTCTGTATTACAGACAGCATCTCATGCCATAACTCAATCAGCTAACAAAAAAATGTTTGATAGACTGGCTGATATTGGACAAAAAGAAGGATGGTTATTTAAAAGTAGAGCACAAGGAATTGGAAAAGAAATTTTAGATATAAGTGATCGACCTATTGGAGAAATAAAAGGATTAGGTTTATTAAAAAGTAATATTTCTAAACTTCATGGATCAAAACAAGTTTTAGAAGCTGTTAAAGGAACACCCGGAACATTAGATAGTTGGATTCAAAATGATATATATAGAAACATACTTCAATTAAAAGTAGCAACTCAATTTGGTAAAACAGTTTTATCTCCAGCGACTCAAGTTAGAAACGTGACGTCTGCAAGTATGTTTCCATTAGCTAATGGTCACATAGGAGGTAGAGCTAGTGTAACTGAAGCATTTAAAATGACATTAGATGATATTTTTGGTGCTGGTAAAGTTATTGATGAGGCTGCTTTTATAAAAAATATAGAAAATAAAATTAGACTCGGTGTATTAGATGAAAACATATACACTGCTGAATTAAAAGCTGTTTTACAAGATATTAAATCGGGAGCTAAAGTTAAGAGTATGGATAGTTTACTTAACAAAATGGCTAACAACAGATTTATTAGAAAAGCAACTCAGGTATATGCAGGAGGTGATAACGTTTGGAAATGGTATGGTCATGAGTATGTAAAATCACAAATGAAATCTATGTACAATACCGTAGACGACATTGCTAAATGGACTAGAGAAATAACTGGGAGAGAATTTCAAAGAACCGATACATTTACCGGTGCAAGAAAAACTTTTGATGAAGCTCTTGATGAAGCAGCTGCATGGCAAATTAGAAACATGTATCCAACATATAGTAAAGTTCCACAGTTTGTACAAAATATTAGAAAGTTACCATTTGGTAACTTCGTATCGTTTCCTGCAGAAATGATTAGAACAACTGCAAACATTTTAAATATTGCATCTAAAGAAGCCGCGTCAAGTGATCCATTGTTAAGACAGATTGGATACAGAAGAATGATGGGCACTTATGTTACACTAGGGGGAGCTAGTTGGGGAGCTTCAAGTTTAGCTCAAAATTTAACTGGTGTAACCATGGAACAAATTGAAGCGTATAAAAGAAGTCTTTCTGCTCCATGGAATTCCAGAGCAACTATTATTCCACTTGATAAATGGAAAGATGGTGTGGGTAAAGCAATTAACTTTTCATACTTTAGTCCTTATGATGTTGTAGTTCAACCTATAGAAGCATTTATGAAAACTTTACAAGAAGGACAAATGAATGACACAAAAAGAACGGAAATATTATGGGAAATGATTAGTCCATTTGGAGATGGACCAATAGCTAAAACTATTCAACCATTTATTTCTGAAGCAATTGCTTTAGAAAAATGGAATGATGTAGCTCCTGCAGGATTTTTTACTGGAGGAAGAGGTGGAGAAACTAAAACAGGTGCTAAGGTTTATAGTGATAATGATGAAATCGGAACTAAGATTGCAAAATCTTGGGCTCACATGTGGGAAGGAATTCAACCTGGAGCTATAAGAACTGCAGGTAAATTATATAAAGGTGCAATTGATGATGTTACTAAAAGTGGAAGACCGGTTTCTTTAAGAGATGAAGCTCTTGCATTATTATCTGGAATTAGAATTATCAATGTGGATGTACCACAAACGATGCAATATAAAATATCAGAATATAATAGAGGAACTAGAGCTGTAACTGAAACAGAAACTATGTTTAATTTAGAAAATTGGCAAACAAGAGGACCAGAAGTTTTAGCTAACGAGTTTAGAGCAATTCAAGATGAAAACTACAGAGTAAATAGAGAATTTTATAGAGTGTTGCAAGATGCTATGGCAGTAGGAGTTCCACGAAGAGAATTAAAAAAGATTTTAAGAAAAAGAGGTTTGTCTCAAAAAAGAACTAACTTATTATTTAGAGGTCAAAATATTCCTTACACTGGATATGATTCTCGGATGAAAAAAAGAGTAAAAGATGCAGAAAAAATAGGAAAAGAATTAGATAAAGATAAATCAAAAGATTTCTTTAATTATTTTTATCCAAGAAAATTATTTAGATTAATTGAAAGAGAATATAGAAAATCTCTAGCTCCAGAAGAAAAAGTTAACAGAAGTATTATTGATAGAGTAACTGATTATTTTAGTGAACGATTACCTGCAGGTGGAGAAGGTGGAGGCGGTGGCCAACAACTTTCACAAAGAATACAAACACCACCATTACCTGCGACTAGTATGCCTGCGCCAAACTTAATGGCACAGTCACCTCAAAAAATAAATGGGTTGACACGAAGTGAGCAAGCGCTACTATCACCAGAAGAAAAAATAATTGCGGCGAGGACATAATGAGCAAAGATAACGCATTACAAAGAATTGATTCTCATGAAAAGTTATGCAGGATTATGCAAAAACAAACTCATGATAAAATACATTCTATTGAAAAACAAATACATAGAATAGAGAGTATTCTATTGGTGTCTGTTGGTGCCTTGATAACAGGCATGGGATATGTTATATTTACTTTACTCACAAAATAAAAATCATGCAGCTTAGTAAACATTTTAAACTCGAAGAGATGACAAAATCAATGACCGCTACGCGTAAAGGTATTGATAATTCACCAGGATCTGGTGATATAAAAAATTTAGAAAACGTATGCTATGAAATATTAGAACCAGCTCGTGCACACTTTGACAAACCAATTACAATTACCAGCGGCTATCGTAGTGAGGCGCTGTGTGAAGCAATCGGCAGCAAAAAAACGTCGCAGCATGCAAAGGGCCAGGCGGTTGACTTTGAAATTGCTGGTGTTCCAAATATTCAGATTGCTTACTGGCTTTCTAATAACGTAGATTTTGACCAATTGATACTCGAGTTCTACAACAAAGATGATCCAGCAGGTGGCTGGGTACACGTGTCTTACAATGAACAGGGTGCTAACAGAAAACAAGTATTAACCTACGACGGGAAATCTTACGAGAACGGCCTTCCAGAGATGAAGTGGTCTGGCGGAAAAGTCGTATCTTAAAATTTTAGCGCGCCTCGCGTGTATATCCTACTATATCCATGACTTTAATTCTTCTCCTAAAACTTCTGATGCTATGTTTATTTTTTTACGGAGAGCTTCTACGATTTTTTCGTCTACGGTCTCGTCACAAATCAAGTCTACATATGTTACAGATTTTTGTTGTCCAATTCTGTGTGCTCGGTCTTCTGACTGCAGTCTTTTTTCTAAGTCATATCCGTTAGAATAGTAAATTACGGTGTTTGCTGCCGTCAAAGTAATGCCATAGCCGCCCGTAGAAGGCGTTCCAACCATAAACCGACACCTAGGGTCATCCTGAAATTTCTTAATATTGGGCTGTCTCTCATCTTGAGGAGTCAATCCATAATAGTCGACCACGGACCCCGGACCATATTCTTTAACTATATTCTTAATAATAGCGTGTATATCATATTGATAATGAGCCCATATAATAGCTTTACCTTCTGTTTCTTCTAATACATTCATTAATTCATCTATTCTATTATTAGCAATTAACTGAGTAGTGCCATCATCTGCAGTAAAATGCCCACAAGTAATTTGATGTAATCTCATTAATTGAGTCAATGCATTAACAGTAGTAACCTGTTTACCATTAAGATTAGCAAGAGCTGTTTCTTTCATTTGAAGATATAGTTTGGCCTGATCTGGACTTAGTTTAATATTTCTTTTCATATAAATTTTATCAGGTAAATCTAAACAGTCTTCTTTTAATACTCTGTAAGAAAATCCTTTTAATTGATCTGACAATTCTCCTAAATTTTTAAATTTATCTACAACTTGAACAGACCTACCATGCAAATGTAATGTTTTCATTTCTGCATACCTATTTCTAAATGCATAATAAGAAGTAAAATCTAATAACCAAGGACTTAAAAATTCACATTGACTATATAAGTCTAAAGGGTTTTTAGTAACAGGAGAACCTGTCATTATTCTTCTATATTTAGCGTCTTTGGATAGTTTTAAAATATTTTTAGTTCTTTTAGCTCCTGGGTTTTTAATAGTAGTGCTTTCATCAATAGCCATTAAAGTATTATGCGAACTTAAAAACTTTGCTGCAAAATCCCTACCTTTTGTGGTGCTTAAAGCTTCTACATTCATTATTAATATATGAAGAGATTCCTCTGGTTCAAAAAGACTGTCTAATTTTTCTTGTTGTTTTTTAGTTATGTTAGGTTGCCACAATACGGTCACATTTTCAATATGGTCTGGTAAGTGAGAAGGAAGTTCTTGGTTGTACCAAGTTCCAACAACACCTTTAGGTGCAACAATTAAAGCTCCATCTACTTTACCTTTATCGTAAAGCATAGCTAAATTATCTATTAGCACTTTTGTTTTACCCGTACCCATTTCCATAAAGTACGCATATGTTTCTCTATTCCATGACTTTTCTAAAGCAGTCATTTGATGCTTGTATGGTTTTTTCTTAAATTTATAATTCATAATTTTTCTTCTTTCTTACTATTGACATATAGTTCATCTTGCATTATATGTCAAGACATGAAAGCAGAAAATATCGTTTATGTTATACAAGAAGTTCCAGGCACTAAAGCTGGTAATCCTAAAATTAATATTATGGGTGCAGCTAATTATGGTAAAATAAAATTTTTACTTCCAGAACTTTCTCAAATTATTTTTTCTCCTGGTCCTTTAATTTTTAAATTAAGAAAAGGTTTAAAAGATTTTAAAGAAGGAGATTATTTATTATTAACAGGTGATCCTGCAATAATAGGTGTAGCATGTTCAATAGTTTCTGATATTACAAATGGCAAATACAATCTATTAAAATGGGATAGACAGGAAAGTAAATATTATCCTATTGAAATTAATTTATACGAGAAAGGAGAAATTGATGATTGATTTTGAAAAAGACCAAGAGAATGTTTTGAAAAAAACTGATAACATTCAGTCCTTGGCAGATCAAGTTGAAAGATTAAATAATGTATCACTTGATATAGAGAAACTAGAAGAGGATCTTAAGAAAAGAAAAAAAGAACAAGAGCATTTATCGGGAGAAGTTATTCCAACTATGATGAGTGAAATGGGTTTATCTCATTTAAAACTTATGGATGGATCATCGGTAGATGTTAAACCGAATTATAGCGCCAACATTACTATTGCAAATAGAGAAGCGGCGTTTAACTGGCTTCGAAATAACGGCCTAGGAGATATCATTAAAAACGAAATCTCCGTTTCATTTGGTCGTAACGAAGATAACAAGGCGAGCAGCTATGCAGACCTTGCGAGGAGTCAAGGGTTAGAACCACAACAAAAGTTGAAGGTGGAACCCATGACTCTGAAAGCGTTAGTCCGTGAACGTATTGAGGCAGGTAAAGACATGCCAACGGAACTTTTCAACGTATACGTTGGAAATAAAACAACAATAAAAAGGAAACAATAAACATGAACCAAGAAATAGCGAAAAAAGAAAATGCAGGTGCATTGGCTACGAATTTATTTGAAGCTGACGCAAATGCTGGCTCTCAGAATATGACGCAAGAAGATCTTGCATTACCATTTCTGAAAGTCTTAGGCCAACTATCGCCTGAAGTTAATGAGAGGGATGGGAAATACGTTCAAGGTGCTAAACCTGGAATGATTCTCAACAGTGTCACAAACGAAGTGTTTGATGGTGCAAAGGGGATAGATGTTTTACCAGTCTACTATGAGAGAAAATATGTAGAGTGGAGAGACAGAGGTGAGGGTAAAGGCGCTCCCGTAGCAATTCACGATGCCGAAAGTGGTATTCTTGAAACAGCTACTAGGGATAAATCATACAAAGATCGTTTACCTAATGGAAATTATCTAGAGAACACAGCAAATCATTTTGTAATTCTCTTGGGTAAGAATCCACAGACAGCTTTAATTTCTATGAAAGCGACTCAATTAAAAATTAGTCGTAAATGGAATTCCATTATGATGGGAATAAAGTTGCAAGGTAAAAACGGTTTGTTTACGCCGCCAACATATAGCCACATTTATAATCTAAAGACTGTTCAGATGTCTAATGACAAAGGAACATGGTTTGGATGGGAAGTGTCTAAAGTTGGTCCAGTAACAGATAAAGGTGTTTACGAAGTAGCCAAAAACTTTGCTGAAAGAGTTGGCAAAGGTGAGGTGGAAGTTAAACACGGATCTGAAAACAAAGATTCAACACCGTATTAAACTAATCCTAGGTAGTGGGCGGGAAAGCGAGAGTGGACTCGCCCATTAATTAATTATGGAAAATATAAAAAATTTTAGAGATATATTTAAAGGCTTACAAAGAGCTCATGGATGTACCAAGGTTGGTCCAACTAATAACAATGGAGAAAAAGTTAAAGGACAATCTTTTGTGGTACGAGAACAAGTTACAGATGAACTTTGGTTAAAACATTTACAAGGTTCACAAAGTTTAGGAATTATTCCAATTAACGAAGAGAATCAATGTATATGGGGATGTGTAGATATAGATTCATATGCAGGATTTGATCACAAAAAATTAATAGATAAAATAAAAAGTTTTAAACTACCACTGGTAGTGTGTAGGTCAAAGAGCGGGGGCGCTCATGTGTTTCTCTTCTCAGAGACTCCTGTAGACGCAGAAAGAATGAGAGACAAACTTACAGAGATAAAGACACTACTAGGATACGGCGGATCAGAAGTCTTTCCAAAACAAATTAAACTACAATCACCAGACGACACAGGAAACTTTTTAAATTTACCATACTTTAATGGTGATGATACTTTAAGATATGCATTTAAAGAAGATGGAACAGCAGCAACTTTAAAAGAATTTTACGAGATTTATAATAATGTAAAACAACTAGATGTTAGTCTCGTGAAAGTACAGAGGCCGCAGTCAGAATTTTCTGACGGGCCTCCGTGCATAGAACTTATGGCAGCAAATACTGTAGGTGAAGGTGGTAGAGACAATGCATTATTTCATTACACAGTTTATGCTAAAAAGAAATGGCCTTCTGGTTGGCAAGGAAAAGTTTCTTTGTTTAATGAGAAACATGTTAAACCAATCTATGATGACGCAGGATTAAATAGAATTATAAAACAACATGAGAAAAAAGATTGGGGTTATAAATGTAATGATACTCCAATGTGTAACTTGTGTGATAAAAAATTATGTAAGAGTCGTAAGTATGGAATAGGAGAAGAGATTGTATTTCCTGCATTAACTGATTTACAAAAAATTAAATTAGAAAAACCATACTATTATCTAAATGTAGATGGAGAAAGATTATACTTAGAGAATGTAAAATATTTAAAACAACAAAATTTATTCCAAGAAGCTTGCATGGAACAATTAGATTTTAAACCACCAACAGTTAAACCAAAAGATTGGGATATGATTATAAACCCACTAATGAAGAATCACGAACCTGTAGAACCACCAGAAGGAGTTACAACTAACGATCAATTACAGAATCATTTAGAAGAGTTTTGTTTAAACAGACACATTGGTACTGAAATGAGCGACCTTAAACGTGGTGGTGTATGGACTGATGATGGTTATCATCATTTTATATTTAGTAAATTTTATAATCAGTTTTTAATTAGACAGAGATGGGATGTTAATTATTCTAGAACAGCACAAATGTTAAAAGAAGTTTGTAGTTGTGAAGATAAAAGAATTGGTAAAGATAAGATTTCAGTATTTAGAGTAAAACAGTTTGATAAAAAAGAAGATGATTACAATCAAAAAGAATTGAAACCAAAGGATGTATTCTAATGAAACTTAGATGTTTTATCGAAAGCTTTATTGATGTAGGTAGTGGATTAATTTTAGCAATCTTAATTCAGTTATATATATTTCCGTTCTTTGGATTATATCCAACGATATGGGATAGCTTACACATTGCTTTAATATTTACAGGAGTTTCAATTATTAGATCATCAATATGGAGACATTTTTTTAGGAGGATTAAGTGAAAACAATAGTATTGGGACCTCCAGGAACTGGAAAGACTACAACTTTATTAAATAAAGTAGATAATTATTTAAAAGAAACTGATCCAGATAGAATAGGATACTTTGCTTTTACTCAAAAAGCTGCATACGAAGCAAGAGATAGAGCGATGAAACAGTTTAATTATACAGAAGATGATCTTCCGTATTTTAGAACGCTACATTCACTAGCCTTTCAAAAGCTTGGACTTAAAAAAGATCAAGTAATGCAACCAAGACATTACAAAGACCTTGGAAAAAAATTAGGATTTCCAGTAGCTTATGCAGAACACCAAGAAGACCACGGTTTTTTTACATCTGATAGTGAATACTTACAAATAATTAATCTAGCTAAACTTAGAAACATAACTTTGGACCAACAGTATGACCTGCAGGAACATACACAAGATTTAGAAAGAGATAAACTTACAATTATAGCAAATGAATTAGCACGATATAAAAAAGAATATGCATTAGTAGACTTTAACGACATGATTTCAGACTTTATTAAGTCTGATAAATCTCCTAACTTTGATGTTGTTTTTATAGATGAAGCACAAGACTTATCTAGAATGCAATGGGATATGACCAAAACTATTTGGGATAAAACACAAGACACTTTTATTGCTGGTGATGATGACCAAGCTATATTTAAATGGGCTGGTGCTGATGTAAATGCATTTATTGCTTTACAGGATCAAATGATTAACCTTCCTCTTATTCAGTCACATAGAATTCCTATGAAAGTTCATAATCTAGCTATGGGAATTATAAATAGAATTAGAAAAAGAATAGATAAAAATTGGAAACCTAAAACTAATGAAGGAAGTTTACATAGACACTTTGATATAGATTCAGTCGACATGTCTTCTGGTGAGTGGTTAATATTAAGTAGAACAAGATACATGCTTAAAGAAATTGAAGACTCTTTATATAGAAAAGGTTTGTACTATGAGAATAAATATAAAAGAAATTATGAAAAAGATATGCAAGAGGCGGTGACTGATTGGGAGCATCTAAGACAAGGACAACTAATGTCTTATAAACAAATTGAAAAGATTTATAGTTATATGAATCCTGAACATGCAGACAAGAATAAATTAAAAGGAATGGTAAAAGAATCATTTTATGGCATTGACGCATTGACCAAGGACCACGGATTAAAAACTAACAAAGTTTGGTTTGAAGCGTTTAATGATGCTGGTCAACAAAGAATAAATTATTTAAGAAAAATGAGAGCTAATGGTGAGCAGTTAAATAAATTACCAAGAATAAAATTGTCAACAATACATGGAGCTAAAGGTGGAGAAGCACAAAATGTTGTTCTCTTAACAGATCAAACGAGAACAACAATGAATACATATGAAAAGAATCCGGATGATGAGAATAGGTTATTTTATGTAGGTGCAACAAGAACAAAAGAAAATTTACATATCATTGAACCTAAACAACCTAACAAAGGATTTATACTATGAGTGATGAGATATATAAAAAACAGGTAGGTGGGACTCACTATAAATCTATGGCGATTCAACCTTCAGAGTTTATTAATAGAAATAATATTCCGTTTGCAGAAGGCAACGCAATTAAATATTTGTGTCGTCACAAACAGAAAAATCAAAAAGAAGATTTGTTAAAAGCAAAACATTATATTGACATGGCTATTGATAGAGACTATCCTGAAGAAGTGAAAGAAGAAATAAAAGAAACAAAAAATTCATGGGGTATGATTAAATGATACAAGCACCCTTATTTAAACCACAAACAGAGTGGTTACCACCAGAAGAATTTCCAGATTTATCTAAACACGATGAGATTGCAATAGACTTAGAAACAAAAGATCCAGATTTAATTAAGATGGGATCAGGTGCCGTATCTAAAAACGGTGATGTTGTTGGTATTGCTGTTGCAGTTAAAGATTGGTCTGGCTATTATCCAATTGCTCACGAAGGTGGTGGTAATATGGATAGAGTTAAAGTTTTAAAATGGTTTCAAGGTGTACTATCAACGCCTGCAAGAAAAATTTTTCACAACGCCATGTATGACGTGTGTTGGATAAGAGCGCTCGGTTTAAGTGTTAACGGTCAAATTGTGGACACGATGATTGCATCGGCCTTGGTTGATGAAAATCAAATGCGTTATGACTTAAACAACTGCAGTAAAAGATACACTGGTAAAACAAAAAATGAAACAGAATTATATCAAGCTGCACGTGATTGGGGTGTTGACGCCAAGGCAGAAATGTATAAACTACCTGCCATTTATGTTGGCGCTTATGCAGAAAAAGATGCTGAGATAACTTTTGAGTTGTGGCAAGAACTAAAAAAAGAAATTATTAATCAAGATTTAAATTCTATTTTTCAATTAGAGACAGAACTTTTTCCTTGCCTCGTTGATATGCGATTCTTAGGAGTTCGAGTAGACGTTGAAAGCGCTCACAAATTAAAAGAAGAATTAGTTGAAGAAGAAAAAGAATTATTATTAGAAGTAAAAAAACAAACATCAGTAGATGTTCAAATATGGGCGGCAAGGAGTATTGCGCAAGTTTTCCAAAAACTTGACCTACCATTTGACCGCACCGATAAAACCAATTCTCCATCATTTACTAAAAACTTTTTACAGAATCACGCCCACCCACTCGTGAAACGAATTGCCCGAGCCCGTGAAATAAATAAGGCTCATACCACATTTATTGATACCATATTAAAACATAATCATAAAGGGAGAATACATGCTGAAATCAACCAATTAAGGTCAGATAATGGCGGAACTGTGACCGGAAGATTTAGTTATTCAAACCCTAATTTACAGCAAATTCCAGCGAGAAACAAGGAACTTGGACCACGGATTAGGTCATTATTTATACCCGAGGAAGGCCATACATGGGGTTGTTTTGACTATTCTCAGCAAGAGCCTAGGTTGGTAGTGCATTATGCTGCTTTACAGAATCTCTATGGAGTGAACGAAGTATTGGACTCGTATAATGAGGGCGATGCCGACTTTCATACTATCGTTGCAGACATGGCAGAGATACCTAGAACTCAGGCCAAGACTATAAATCTTGGTCTGTTCTATGGTATGGGTAAAAATAAATTACAAGCTGAACTTGGAGTAAGTAAAGAGAAAGCTGAAGATCTTTTTAGACAATACCACAACAAAGTTCCATTTGTTAAACAACTGATGGACAATGTAATGTATAGAGCACAAGACTCTGGTAAGATTAGAACTTTACTTGGAAGACTTTGCAGGTTTCATCTATGGGAACCAAATCAGTTTGGAATCCATAAGGCATTGCCTCACGATGCAGCGCTCTTGGAACACGGACCAGGGATCAAGAGAGCTTACACATACAAAGCTTTAAACAAATTGATTCAAGGTAGTGCGGCAGACATGACAAAGAAAGCAATGTTAGAATTATATAAAGAAGGAATTGTTCCACACATACAAGTACATGATGAATTAGATATATCAGTGGATGGTAATGCAGATAAAATAAAAGAGATAATGGAAGGTGCAGTTTCACTTGAAGTTCCTAATAAAGTAGACTATGAATTTGGACCAAATTGGGGTACAATAAAATAAAAATAAAAGAGGAGTATATTATGGAAAAAGTAAAACAATTATGGGCACTAGCCGTAGCTAATAAAAAAATAGCTATTGGTGTAGTTGTTGCTATTATTATAATAATCAGCCTAGTAAACTAATTTATGCATGGCTTATCTAAACGCAAACATACCAGTTACTTATGCGCAGATAAGAAGAGAATACCTTTATGATCTTGAAGACCATCATGGAGAGGTGGAAGACTGTATTATTTTTGGGTTGGCGTCTATTACAGGACGTCCAATTCTTTTTCATGCTATCATGGAAAACGGTGCAATCTTTTATCGTCTCCCCATTTCAGCCTTTATTCAACGAGGATTTAAGCCAAGTGAAGTTCCTAAAAGGCGGTTGGACGAGTTGGAGTTATGGAATTGCTTTAGTTATTATCCTTCTGTTACTAGTTTTGATATTTTAGACGGACAGTGCGGAAAATATTTTGGTAAAGACAAACAAATACATCCAGGAAAATATTTATTTACTGTTGACTGGGGACATCCAGAGAGTAATATAGTAGACACAGATCATTCTGAAATTCCGCACGAACATAAGTGCGCACACATACTTGCGTTAGATGACGGCAACTATGCGGCACAGCCAAACAATCGTATAATATGGAGTATCCCATCATTTACAGTCAAGAACGAAACTCCTGACTGGAAAGTACAAACAAGTGATTGGAATGTAGAGGATACCGGTAAATGGAAAACGGAAGATACCGATAAATTCTTTTACGACATTGAGGAAAAAGAAAATGACTAAATGTAAAAAATGTTATCACCCATGCCACTGCGAAGACGGTATACACGCAGATGAATATGGTATGTGTGTTTGTGATAATTGTAAATGTGGAAGTAAAAGAACTTATGAAAAACAAATAGAACATGCAACAGACATGACATACGAAAATGAATCTAGTTGATCTACTAAAAAAGAATATTGTTATGGTGCCTATCGTAGCATCATTAGTCGTTGGAACATTTACAGGTGTTCGTTATATTGTAAATCTTACAGACACTATTGATTCTAATGAACAAAGACTTACAAATATTGAAAGAGATTTAACTCAATTAACAAAAAATATTAACGATATAAATACAAGATTGTCTTCTGCTGAAGCTACATGGCAAATGGCAGAAAATTTATATAGACAATTAGCAGATCAAGTCAGAGAACATGACTATGATATTAAAGATTTAAATAGGTAGTTATGTATGGAGATTGCCAGGATGGATTACAAATTTACAGCGATACTTATTTTGATGTTAACTGCGTTAGCTTTCTTAGCGGAACCTGCGTATCCTAGAAATGAGTATCTCAATGACGGTACTAATACTTGCAGTACTGGTTCTTTTGACATATCGGTCGAACAAAGGGATTACGAAAGTAGGTATAGACACTATGATCCTACTAACAATTATAATAGCCCTAGTGATGATCAATCGATCCGTTTAACTTGGAGAAAGTATTTAGGTTCAGCCTGCACGGAAGAATTTAGAAAAGTCCAAACAGAAAATGCACAGTTAAAACAACAACTAGAGTTGATGAAAATGTGTGGAAAAGTTAACAATAATCCCACTATTCAGCGTAATGAGAACTTCGCATTGCTAGTTTCTAAGTGTTCTGGTATAATCATTCCGGAAAATAAGAAGCCCGAAGGCAGTCACTGGGATGATCTAAAAGATAATTATAAAAAAGAAAATCCTGATATTAAACTGATGGGTGATAAATTTATTGGACCAAAACAATGATGGAAAAAATTTTAACTATGTTGGTTGGACTTCTA
>VTLG01013208.1_pt1 | contig 21144 bp, 24 predicted proteins | sample 4694571 | NCBI WGS metagenome assembly VTLG01 (sample SAMN12604809, study PRJNA352737) | marine metagenome | biome: ENVO:00000447; feature: ENVO:00000209|ENVO:00000569|ENVO:01000036; material: ENVO:00002151; isolation source: viral sequences binned using virsorter ... | reverse complement strand
GAGGTATCAAGCACACAGAACAAAAAGTTGTATGTGCTAGGTGACTTAATCTTACTTGATTGAAGAGGGGTACTAGACACCCCTCTTTTTTTGTGCTATAATTCATAAATAAAAATAAAGCCATGGATACAGTCACCAAAAAGGAGAGACTAAAACTAATTGTTAATAATCTCAAGTCTTTAGTAGACGCATTAGAATCTGAAGTTTATTCAGATCCAGACTCGTACAAGAATTCCATCGCCTTTTCTTCGCCAGTGGCAGATTACGACGAGATGTACGACGATGACGACGGATACGCAGATTAGATCACAAACTTTGTCTTTATTACTTAAAACATTTGGAAACACTCACACTAACCAATCCATTTATGAATGTGCTGATGATTGGTGCAGTAAGCAAGTGACGACATCAGGCTTAATTTCTTATTTCAAAGCCTATTACGGTAAGTATGAAAACCAAACAAGCAATTAAGTATATTATTAAACATCCTGATATATTTACAGAAGGCGAACAAGCTTACGCTAAATTGATTAAAAAACAAAGAAAACTTCGTAAACAATTGAAAAAAGAGAATGAGCAAAGTTAAACTGATATCAGTAACTCCTGAAGCTGAAAAGCACATGGCGTATGTTGCTCGTGTGAGCAACCCGGAGAACCAGGAGAATGAAAAGTTCGCAGGACTTTTAAGGTATTGTATTCAGCACGGACACTGGAGTGTCTTTGAGCAATCATTTATGACCATAGAGATCAATACTACAAGGGGTTTGGCTGCACAGATCCTAAGGCATAGATCATTTACTTATCAAGAGTTCTCACAGAGGTATCAGGATGTCTCTCACATTAGGGAGGATATTCCTTTACCTGAATTACGTCGCCAAGATGTGAAGAACAGGCAGAATAGTATTGATGATATAGATCCACACATTATTGAGAAGTTTAATAACAAGATGAGAAGACATTTTGATGCATCCATAGATCTTTATAAGGAGATGCTTCATGATGGTATTGCTAAAGAGTGTGCTAGATTTGTTCTTCCTTTAGCCACTCCTACTAGACTATACATGACTGGATCAGTTAGGTCATGGATACATTATATTAATCTACGTTCTGCACATGGAACACAGAAGGAACACATGGATCTTGTAGAGAATGTTCGTAAGATTTTTGTAGAACAGTTCCCTATAGTATCAGAGGCATTGGGATGGATGTAAAAATCCTTTAATAAATAACGATATAGATTATTGAGAATTTTATGGCAACATATCCCGTTATAAACAAAGATACTGGTGAACAAAAAGAAGTAAGAATGAGTGTTACTGAGTGGTCTCAATGGTGTGAAGATAATCCGGAGTGGCATAGAGACTGGTCTGATCCTTCTACAATGCCTGGAGTTGGTGAAGTTGGAGAGTGGGCTGACAGATTGAAGAAGACACATCCTGGATGGAATGATGTCCTTCATAAAGCCTCCAAAGCTCCTGGCGCTACAGTAAAACCAATCACATAGTATGGCAAGAAAAAAATCATCATCTGGAATTAGTACCAATCCCGTTCCTAATGGGATGAGCAGTAGAGTTATGAAACGTAAAAAACCTATTAATTTAGATTATATAAAGGACATTCAACCTCTTACTGAAAATCAAAGTACATTCTTTGATAGTTATAAAGAGGATAAAAATGTTGTTGCTTATGGCGTAGCAGGAACAGGTAAAACTTTTATTGCCCTTTATAACGCTATTCAAGATGTCTTGGATCAAAAGTCACCTTACGACAAAATATGTATTGTTAGGTCTCTTGTTAGTACTCGTGAAATTGGGTTTCTTCCTGGCGATCATGAAGACAAGTCCTGGCTTTATCAAATACCTTACAAGAATATGGTAAAGTATATGTTCCAGATGCCTGATGATGCATCATTTGAGATGTTGTATTCTAATCTCAAGGCACAGGGAACAGTTGATTTTTGGAGTACCTCATTCATTAGAGGAACTACTTTTGATAACACCATTCTTTTAGTAGATGAATTCCAAAATCTTAACTTCCATGAATTAGATTCTATCATCACTAGAGTAGGAGAGAATTCTAAGATTGTATTCTGTGGAGATGCAACTCAAACTGATTTGGTTAAGACTAATGAAAGGAATGGCATCTTTGAGTTCATGAACATCTTGAAAAATATGCCATCTTTTGATATAATAGAGTTTACTGCAGCAGATATCTGTAGGAGTGGTTTAGTTAAGGAGTATATCATTGCTAAACTTGAATTGGGTATGGAGATGGAGATGTAAGAGGTTTAATTATGTTTAATCATGTGGAGATTGATATACCTCCATTAAAAAGGGTCACTATTGATGGGGTAAGGTATTATGATGTTCCTGATGGGGACAAGTTGGTATCAATTACTTCTGTTATCAGTTGGATTAATCGTGAAATCTTTCTTGAGTGGAGAAAGAGAGTAGGAACTGAAGAAGCTGATAAGATTACTAAGGCATCTACAAGTAGAGGCACTGATATGCATACACTTGTGGAATATTATTTGAAGAATGAAGAACTTCCTTCTGTTCAACCTTTGTCAGAGTTTCTTTTTAAACAGGCTAAACCCCAACTCAACTTAATAGATAACATTCATGCACTAGAGACTTCACTTTATAGTAGTAGGTTAGGAGTAGCAGGAACTGTTGATTGTATAGCGGAGTATGATGGGGAGTTATCTGTTATAGATTTTAAGACTTCTAAGAAACCCAAACCACGTAAGTGGATTGACCATTACTTTGTACAATGTGCAGCATATGCTTGTATGTTATATGAAATGAGTGGTATAATGGTGAAGAAATTTGTAATTATTATGTCTTGTGAAGATGGAGAATGTGTAGTTTATGAAGAATACAACAAACGGAAGTACATCAAAATGTTATCGGAATATATTAGAGACTTTGTTGAATTTAAGTTACAGGAATATGCCAAAAGCTGAAGACCCTACTGTAGATGAGTTAATTAGAAGTAAATTCTATTGCTCACGTAAATTTACAGAGGAGATAGAACAAATTGTAATGGAAAACAAAGACATGAAATATGTTGATGCCATTGTTTTCTTTTGTGAAAAGAATAATCTAGATGTAGAATCAGTACCTAAGTTACTTACTAAACCTTTGAAGGAGAAGTTAAAGGCTGAAGCGATGGAATTGAATCTTCTTAAGAGGACTTCTCACGCTAAACTTCCTTTATGAATACTTTTTTAGATTCTTATAAACTGGCACCTAATGTGCCTGTATTAGCTTTTAATATCCCCAGACAAATTCAAAAAGAACTTGATGTATGGGTAAATGAAAGTAAGAAGTTTAAGAATAGTCCCTTAGCAGAATTGAAAGCCCACGAGAATGTAGGGTATCTTGCTATGGATGGTAAGCCACATAATTCATATCAGTGTTCTATCTCTCCTCATTTAATTGAGAGTTCTTTCTGGTTGGCATGGACGTTAAGAATAGCTGCCAAGTATTGGGGAGGAGGGAAATCTCATAGAGACTTTAAGTTAAGAAAGTGGGACGGACACTTTGATGGGTATGATATCTGGACTAACTTTGCCTATAAGGGAGATGATAATCCTACACACAACCATGCAGGAAGGTTGTCCGGAGTCATATATTATAAAAACCATGGCCACCCTACTCATTTTGATGAGTATGAGTGTGGGTATAAAGGATTAGATGGAACAATGGTAATGTTCCCTAGTCAGGTTCTTCATCATGTAGAACCACAGACTGTTAGTAAAGAAAGAATTACTTTAGCTTTTAATATTACGGAGAAGAATGCTTAAAGTGAATCCCTTTGAAACTTATAAATCCTATTTGGGATTGAAGAATCATTTTACTAAGGAGAAGTATGATTATATAAAATACTGTGGTAAGTCACGTGCTTCTATTGAGTCTTTCTATAAGAGAAAGGATAGGTTTTTCTTTGAGAAAATAAGTAGACAGAAGAATGATGAGGAAGTTATAGATTTCTTTGTGGCTAATTTTGTTTCTTGTGATGATCCTCAAGCCTTATGGATTGGTGAGATCATGAGGAATGGAGAGAAGAATTATACTAATTGGAAGAAGAGAACTCAATCTTTATCTTATGTTTTTAAAGAGGAGATTGGGAATGTTTTTGGGGGTAAAAAATTTGATGAGATGTTTGAGATAAAAGGAACCAAACATCCTGATATAGTAAAGGAACATTTACAAGGTAACATTTCTCTAGAGACTTTTCTTATCTTGGAAAAGATCCTTGGATTTAAGAAAGATTTTGATAAGAAGTTGGGTGATCCAGTATGGAAGTTTCTTTCTTTAAGAATGGAAAAGTATAATTCTTTCCTAAATATAGATGTATTCCGTTATAAAAAAATCTTGAAAGAGATTGTGCTATGAGTGAATTTTTCCAATCAGAATTGGTACAGGAAGAACTGAGAGAAATTGAAAAATTGCAAGAAACAGTTTTTGTTAACTTTTTTAATTTTCAAATTCTACCTCAGAGTGAACAATTAGAACAGATTAAAAATCTAGAGAAATTGTTACATAAACAGAACATTTTCTATCATAGACTGAAATTATCTGATGATCCTAAGGCCAAAGAGATGAAAAATATGCTTCAGAAGCAAGCACAGGACATGGGGTTTCCCCCAGGTGTTGATTTAGGTGATACCTTTAAGAATATGTTTAAAATGATTGAACACATGAGAAATCATCTTGACAAAGGATCGCCCCAGTGATAAGATAACAGAGTACACACAAGCCAAATACACTTAATACGAGGTATACAAATGGGTTTTTCCGACCTTAAAAAGCAAAGCTCTTTGGGCTCATTAACTAGCAAACTAGTTAAGGAAGTCGAGAAGATGAATAACACTGGTGGAGGGGCTGATGATAGGCTCTGGAAACCAGAAATGGATAAGAGTGGTAATGGTTATGCCGTTATCCGATTCCTCCCTGCTCCTGACGGAGAAGATTTGCCATGGGTTAAGCTATTTTCACACGCATTCCAAGGACCTGGTGGATGGTATATTGAGAACTCTCTCACTACTATTAACCAAAAAGATCCTCTTGGAGAATTGAATCGTGAGTTGTGGAACAGTGGGAATGATAAAGATAAAGATACCGTACGTAAGCAAAAGCGTAAGTTATCCTTCTATGCAAACATCTATGTTGTAAAGGATCCAGCTAACCCTCAGAACGAGGGGAATGTTTTTCTTTACAAGTTTGGTAAGAAGATCTTTGACAAGATTATGGGTGCAATGCAACCAGAGTTTGAGGATGAAACTCCAATTAATCCTTTTGATTTCTGGGCAGGCGCTAACTTTAAGTTAAAGCTCCAGAAGAAGGATGGTTTCTGGAATTATGATAAGTCTGAGTTTGATACTCCAGCTCCTTTGTTGGAGGATGATGACGCTCTAGAAGCAATCTGGAAGAAGGAGCATTCTCTTCAAGCTTTTGTAGCTGCTGATCAATTTAAGTCCTACGATGATCTGAAGAAGCGTTTGGATTATGTGTTAGGTCGTAAAGCTCCTCAAAGGGTAACCACAGAGGAGTTGGATTATGATACTACTGTTCAGCAAGAACAGAAGAGAGTATCAGAAGAGGAAGTACTTCAGAAACTCGAACAGAGTTATAAGGACAGTAAGAAAGTAGAAGATGATTCAGAGGAAGAAGATCCAATGAGTTACTTTGCTAAACTTGCTGAGAGCTGAGGGAAATTCAACTTTTAATTCCAAAATCGGGGGAAAATTATCCTGGGTATTTTTTTGACCCTATTAGTTTTTTTTAATTATATAATCTAATATTTTCTCCTCTAGCCAGGGTTTTACTCACAAATTGAGTAGAGCCCTTTTTATATGGCATGATTTCTTTAAGATCTTCTACAACAAGACCAACATATCTATCCTTAAGAAGGAAGATGTTTCTTTTATTTTCTTGTATTCTATCTTCGTAGGTGTAGTTAGTAACAGCTACAGCACTGTTTACTACTTCATCTTCTACTCCTCTTCCAGAATCATAGTAGGTAATAGAAAAATCGGAAGGAACTTCTAGTCCTTTGGGAACTACAATTTTTCCTGTACTATCTTTTAATTCTGCTGTTTCATAATGACGGACTGAATATATTTTGGCGTTTGTTCTATATTTTTTAAGTAGATAATTATGGAAAGCTGTTTGTTCCATTGGCCATTCATTCTCTAGGTTAATAATATTATTAGATAACATTATTAACCAATCTAAATTTTGATCCCCATATACTTCATAAGCTACATTGTCTGGTCTATCATCTCCAATAATTTTGTATTTTGTAAAGTGATTGAGATTTTCAAAGATATCTGGTCTTAGTTTGGCTCTTTTAAAAAGATTTTTAGTACGTACATAATCCGATATACTCTTAGCATCAGTAAGCCTACTGACGTAATCAAAGTCTGGTACGTATCTGAAGTAGGGCTTTGCCATTACTGGAAGGTGTTATTTTGGTATTCGTTAGAATATATAGGTTCAATTTCACTAAATGCTAAAGCTATTCTATAAGCAGTCATAGAACCATCATCATAAGTCATGTAAGAACCATCAGGTGTATAGTCTACTCCAAAGCTTGTTAAGGCACATGGTTTAAATTTATTCATCCAGGGATGGGCGCTTCCTCCATTGTAAATATACTCTAGTTTCCAAAGACATGGGGGATCTAAAAATAGATTTCCTGTGGTTTGTTTGGGAGCCATGTATTGTTTGAAGTCTTTAATCATTCTTCTGATTGTTTCTGATTCATTATCAGTTCGGGGTGTCAGGGGAAAATTGAAAGAAAATGTTCTTAATTTAGGACCATTAAAAAGTAATTCAAGATTGGGATTAATTACTTGTCCTGTACTTCTCCCTAATATATTAGCTCCTACAGCTTGTCCAGCAAAATAACCAGCTACTCCTGGTATGGTTGATGGATCTCCTACAACTCCAGATAGATTTTTTGTAGTTTCAAAGATTGCTTTACCTGCAACTCCTGCCATAACTGCTCCCCCACCACCGAGTAGAGCAGCTGCTCCACCAGCCACAGCTCCTTCTGCGGTGGCCAGGTCACCCATAGTTTTTTGAGCTGCAGCACCAGCTGCTAATTGAATAAGATTGGCTGTGTCTTCATTCCATCCAGTAGCGTTTGTTTCTGACAAATTGGGTTGCATTGGAAGTTGGATGGTGGTCTTTGGTTGACCTTGAAATCTGTTAGTTGATCCTGATCCTCCTGCTCCCTGTAAGGATCCAACATATTCATAAGCTTGCAATTGGATATAATCATATCCATAATCCGATAGATTTTGTTCTGGATACCTTCTAATACCTGTATAATTGGCTAGCCTTCCCGCAGTAGGAGCAGCATTTATATTGGTAGCTATTGGGGTTGATCCATCGGTTAAAGTTGATTGAGTGGATCCAAAAATTGGATTAGAAGAAGAACTCCCCGACGCATTTACAATATTACGTGAAGTCGGGTGTATAACTCCTGGTATTCCTAGTGTGTTGGAAAAATATGTCCTTAAATCTGCTGATTGATCATTTAATACAGTGGCTCTATCAGTATTAAATACGTTTCTTCCGTTATTAAAGAATTGAGTTGTAAATGCACCTGTAGATAATTGTTGTCCTCTACCTGCTCCTCTTCTATTATTGTATAGACGTGTAAAGGTGGTAGCATCAGTTATTTCCCAATTCCTTCCCTGATCTGGAGTACTTACTTGGGCATTGGGTGGAGATGTTGCTAAAACTGATGTACCTGCAGTTCTATCGGCAGCTGATCCATATAATTGTATTTGTCCAGTTGTCGTATCTATAGACTCATAGACGCGCAGACCATTCCATATTCTTGTTCTATTTTCTATTGCCATTAGATATGCATATAGTCTGTGTTAGTTATTTATCTTGAAGTTTTGATAAGGGATAGAACGTAAGTCATTTATTTCAAGGGGATAAGCCTGATATAAATTACCTATTGATTGTTGCCAGTCATAGTTTCTAAACCCTGGCCAATGATAGTTAATTCCCCTAAATCCCCACCTAAACAACCCTACACAAGCAATTAATGGGAATTGATCATAACGAATCCTAGGAGTTTTAGGATCGTATATAAAGGTATAAAATCTTCCAATATCTGGAACCGTTACAACAGTATCATTCAGTGTTTCCATGATAGCCATCATTCTATCATCAGCATCATTCATGGCTATGATGTCACTGACTACATGTTCTAATCTATTCTCTGTTGTTTCTAGATACTCTTCTTGTTCCATAGTTGATCTTCAGTTATGATTTTGAATTCTAAAGAGTTATCCTTACAGAATTCTCTAGCATACTTCCATTTAGCTTGGTTGAGCTCATAGGTTTTACATTCACTAATATATGATTTAGTAACCCTAGATCTTTTCTTTGGTGGTTGGGTTTGTCTTTTGGGTTTTACTTCAATGACATACTTCTTTGTTACGCCAGCAGCTTCTTTAACTTTAATTAGAAAGTCTGGATAGTAACGATGAGGACGATTATCTAGGGGTGAGAGATAAGGAATAGAAAATTCCTCAGAAGCATATTCAATAATATTATCATTACTATCACACCACTGTAAGAATCTAAGTTCCCAACTACTTCTATAGATTATATTTCTCACATCTCCTAGGTATTTTTTAGGGTTACGTGGGTGAAATAATCCCTGATGATACTTAGAATCACGTGGCATTGTAGCTACATAGTATAGGAATTAAAATTATTTATAGATGGCTGGTTACGCGCCAAACAGAATTACTACTAGTCAAATAAAAAGTAGAATTTTAAATATTGCTCAGACTTCAATTTACCAAGTGAAGTTGCAACCTCCTTCATCTGTGGTTGCTTTTTTAAACTCCAGAGGATTTAGTTACGCTACTTCAGGAGATGAGATAGAATTGATGTGTTCTGGAGCTACTCTTCCAGGAGCTTCTGTGGTTACTCATGATGCTACTAATGATTATATGGGTGTGTCTGAGAAGATGGCATATAGAAGGATGTATGATGCTAGTTTGGATTTAACTTTTTATGTTGGTCGTGATTATGGTGTAATTGAAATGTTTGATGGGTGGTTAGATTATATGAGTGATGGGAATCCAAATACTAGTCCTAGAAATTTAAAGTCTCCTTATGTGGGATATAGGATGAAGTATCCAGAAACATATAGAACAAATATATTTCTATCAAAGTTTGAAAAAGATGTAGCAAGTAGTGGTTTACATTATACTTTTGTTGGAGCATTTCCTACTAATATTTCTTCTATGCCAGTACAATATGATCAAAGTGATTTGTTAAGATGTACTGTTTCTATGACTTATATTCGTTATGTGAAAGAAAGATTAACAGGAAGTTCAAATTCTACTTCTACACCAGTTACTTCTACTACTCCTACATATCCTAATCAGCAGTCCACGTCAACCAATACCCCAGGTAGGATTGCAAGTGGTATGATGTTACAAAGAGGACAATTAGGTCAAGATATTCAACAAGCTATTAGGAGACAAGGATTACCTCTTAATACTAATAGGGTAAGATATAGGGGAAGGGGTAGTGATATGGTCGTAGATGCTCTATAAATAAATTTACTGAATTGTTATAGGATATTATGCCTTTACCAAAGATTGCTACTCCGACTTATGAGTTGGAGTTACCCTCCACTAAAGAGACAGTAGAGTATAGACCCTTTTTAGTTAAAGAAGAAAAACTTTTAGTTCTTGCATTAGAAAGTGAAGATACTAAACAAATAACTACAGCTATTAAAAGTGTATTGAAGAGTTGTATTCTTACCAGAGGTATTAAAGTAGAAACACTCCCCACTTTTGATATAGAATATTTGTTCCTTAACATCAGAGGTAAGTCTGTTGGTGAAGAAGTTGATGTTAATATTATTTGCCCTGATGATGGTGAAACTCAGGTTCCTGTAACTATTAATATAGATGATATTAATATTGTAGAGAGTGAGGGACATTCCACTCAGATTAAATTAGATGATAATTTGATGATGGAGATGAAGTATCCTTCTTTAGATGAGTTTATTAAAAGTAATTTTGATTTTAATGAAACGTCTTCTATGGAGAGTTCATTTACTCTTATTGGAAGTTGTATTGATAAAATTTATAGTGAAGATGAGGTATGGGCTACAGCTGATTGTACTAAAAAAGAGATAAAAGATTTCTTGGAACAAATGAATTCATCTCAGTTTAAATTGATTGAAAAGTTCTTTGAGAGTATGCCTAAAGTATCTCATACTCTTACCGTTACTAATCCTAAAACTAAGGTTGAAAATGAAGTAGTATTGGAGGGATTGTCGTCTTTTTTCGTATAGGGCTGATCCATATGGATCTGGAGGGATATTTTAAACTGAATTTTGCCCTCATGCAGTACCATAAATACTCATTAACTGAGATTGAAAATTTAATGCCCTGGGAACGGGACATATACGTGGCTTTGTTACAACAACACCTAGAGGAAGAAGAACAAAAGCAGAAAGCCCAGAATGCCAGTTAAAAAAGAAACAAGTGGTTTTTTAGAGGGAGTTAATCCTAAGATTTTTGGCCTGCTTGGAATTACAGATAATAAAGATATTGATTTAGGTACATATAAGACTCTCTTAAAAGAGAAGATGGTGGCTGGTCGGATGACGGACAGCGGATTGTCTAGTGGAGAGACGGAAGCTCTTACTGATGAATGGAAAAGAGTTAAGTCTATAAAGGAAGAACCACAACAAGCTCAAGCTATTCCACAGACTCCTAAGGTTCCATCTACTAAGACTCCGTCTGGAAGTAAGATGGGAAAGGATTCAGTTAAAGCTCCACCTGGAACCAAGATAGATCCTCAGAAGCTTTTACCTCCTTCAGCTGTAGGTAGTGATACCGATGCGAAGGCAGATAATGTATCTGCTTTGAGTAGTGGTTTGGTTAAGGTAGAAGATAATCTTAAAGGAATATTAGTTGCTATTGAGAAAGGGAATAAGATAGAAAAGGATGCTATCTCAAAAGATAGAGTATCAGTACAGAAAGCAACCAAGGCTGATAGAGAATCTAAGTTGGAGTCTAGACCTCAAGCTAATATAGGTAAAAAGATTTTAGATAAGGTTGCTGCCCCAGCTAAGGGTATCTTTGAAATGATATGGAATTTTGTTAAGAATATTATGTTGGGTACTGCGGTCATTGGGCTGCTCAAGCTTATTCAGAATCCTTGGAGGATATTGGATCCTCTTAAGTTGATTATTAATGGTATAATAGATGTTCTTAATTTTGCTCTGGTTGGGTTGGGTAATCAGTTGATAAGACCTTTTAATGCTATAATTGATGGTATTAATTGGGGTATTGAGGGGCTAATAGGTGGAATTAATAAAGCAATTTCAATAATACCAGGAGTGGGAGAAGATACTATTCCTGTTTTTAAGATTCCTAATATTCCTGACATTCCAGATATACCTAAACTTAAATATGCTGATGATAATATTCAAACGTCCGCAGAGGGTGGGATGGTTTGGCGTGAATCGACTTCTAAATCCGGTGATGGTACAACTGATGCCGACCAACTAGGAACCCATTCGATAAGACAAGTAACTCCAGATGAAGCACATCAGAGGTATGCACAACATGGACTTCCATCTATGGAGTTAGAGGATGGAAAAGTAGTTCCAGATGTGGGTAAAATGTCTGCAGATAAAATTACTACAAGTCTTCAAATGATAAGGGAAGATGTGGATAAAGGGAGTCATTCACAGAAAAAAGAAATGATTGATCAACTGGATTGGTTGATTAATAATCCTCATGGTCAACCTGAGGCCATACAAAATACGATTAATAGGTTGGTTCCAGGTTCAGAAGCACAAGTTTATGGTGATTTGGGTGATGATATAACTGTCGCTGCCACGATGAAGGGTGGTGGTGAGGTTCCTGCTCAGAAAATGTCTGTGAAGAAGGGTGGAAAAATTACTTCAGGGAGTGGAGTAAAGGTTAAAGGTGCAGGTAAAGATACACAGTTGGTTGCTGCTCAGCCAGGTGAAATCGTGATGAGTAAGAAGGCAGTTGATAAGATTGGGGCTGATAAATTATTGGCTATGAATAAAGAAGGTGGTGGGGATAATAAGCCTAGATTTATAAATTCTGGAAGTATTCAGAAGGCAGAGGGTGGGGGTACTGTTACTCAGACCATTATGGCCATGCAAGGAGGTGGAGGAGTAGGGATATCACCTGTTGCTGAACGATCCATACCAGGTCCTAGACCTTCTGGTGGAAATATTATAATGGCTGGAGGTGGTGGAAGTACACCTCCGCCAGCTGGAGGTGGTGGACCTGCTTCAGCTAATCAAAAAGTTGTTCCGGTTTTTTCAGCTTCAGATATTAATAATTCCATGACTACTGTGGTAAAAGCCATGTATAATTTAGTGGGTGAGCAGTAATGGCAGCTCCATTAGCATTATTAGGCACCGCAAAAGCTACTTTTGGGTCAGCTGCGGCTAGTAAAGCTGTAGCTGTTGGTGCTAAGAAGGTTGCCGCTACTGGATTAAAACAGAAAGCAATTGGTGCTGCTAAGGGAATGGCTAAGGATAAAGCCATTGATGCTGTAAGGGGTAGAAGAAGGAAAGGAGGACCTCTTGCAAGAGTAGGCGATAAAGGAGGCCAGATAGTACCTTCAAAGGGAGGTGCTTTAGTTCCATCTTCTAGACCTACGGCATCTTTAGTTCCCTCTAAGGTTCAAATGGATGTGAGTAAAGCTGATGTTTCTCCTCAACAAGGAAAAGCTAGCTTTGAAGCTGTTTTAAAAAGTATTAATGAGATTGCAGGTATTACTGGGGGATTGAAAAAGGCTTTTGAAGATACTAATATAATAAAATTAAAGAATCAAAAAGCTCTTCGTAAACAGGATGAGAAGGATAGAAAGGCTAATAGAGAGGCAGCATTAGAATCTAAACCTAAAGCTGAGATAGGTAAGAAAGAGGAAAAATCATCAGGTAAGGAGAAGAAAGGTCTCTTAGGGATGATATGGGATTTCTTGAAGAATATTCTTCTAGGAACTGTAGTGATAGGCTTGTTGAAGCTTATTCCAACTGTTACTAAGATATTTAAAAGAGGAACAGCAGAAATGGAGATGCTGTTCTGGGGTCTTAGAGGACTTCTGGGAGCTTTACCGAAGTTACTTGGATCAGCTCGTAAATTCCTTGGAGGATTACTCAAGCTTGGATTAGATACAGCCTTTAAAGGATTTAGTAAGGTTGGTAATTCTATAAAGTCGGGATTTTTATTTTTAAAAACTAGGATAGTTAAGTATGTTGGTGGAATAATATCTAAAGCTAAAGATATAGCAATAAATTTTGCTAAAGGAGCTTTTAATTTAGCAGGTAAAGGAATTAATGCTGCAAGAAAATTTATAGGTAATCTTCCTGGAGCTAAGACCTTACAAAAAACTTTTCAAGGTGCAAAAACAGCAGTTCAAGCGACTACGAAGGCAGTTACTAGAACTACAACAGCTGCTATTACTAAAGGAAAGGAAATTGTTGAGAGTGGTAGAAAAGTAGCAAGTAATATAGCTACCAAAGGAAAGGATGTCGCTACAAAAGTAACTACTAAAGGAAAGGACATTGTTAGTAAAGTAGCTAAGTCTAATATAGTCACCAAAGGAAAGGATATTGCTGGAAAGGTAAGTTCAAAGGTTGATAAGGTTAAGAAGGTAGGAGGAAAAGTATCTAATTTTGTTCGGAAACTCTTTGGTGGTAAAGTAGCAAAGGAATTGGCAGGTGCTCCTACCTTAACCAAGGGGATGGCTAAAGCATCTAAAGGTATAAAGATACCTATTCTGGGTCCTATCATGGTGGCTGTTTCCTCCATGTTAAACAACGACCCTATGGATAAAACCCTGTTCCTGGTGGCTGGAGCAGGAATTGGTGGCGCACTTGGAGCGGCATTAGCTAATCCCTTTACAATGATATTGGGTGAAATGGTGGGTGAATTTGCTGGTGAACTTCTTTATGAAGTGTTTAGGGGGGAAGGAATAGAGGGTGCTAAAAAGTTACTGAAGCAGAAATGGGATGATTTGATATCGGGTGGTAAGAAGATTATGGATTGGATTTCTGGTGGATTTAGTAGATTTATGGAAACTTTTAAGAAAGATAATACTAGGTTTGGTGTTACTAATTGGTTGGCTCTTCTTAATCTTAAAAAGACTATTCCTCTTTTGGGTAAGTCTTTCTTCCCTCCTGGTGATAAGAAAGAGGAAGGGGGTGCGCCGGCTAATTTTGCTAGTTCATCTACAGCTTCAAAGAAAGCAGATACTGTATCTAAGGATGATCCCACTCAGGAACCTGCTCCAAATATAATTATGACTTCTGGAGGTGGACAAGGAGCTCAATCTCCTTCCATGTCATCTGGTGGTTCGGGACAAGGAGCTCCTAGTTTGGATTCAGGAACTAGCGTAAATAGTTATCATAAACAAAAATTCTTAGGTGAACTCTATCAAGTAGGATAATGCCAAGTCAAAAATCTACTGCTAATAGTGGTAATATTGAAAAGTTTAAGATTAATTCGAACGTTAGCAGTCGTTCTATAGATTTGAGTGCAGGTGTGGGAGAAATTAGATACTATGAAAGTATAATGTCAAATGCAATTACTGCTAGTGCAGTTATTACTGAGACTGGATTTGTTGATAGTAATAATCCTAATAGACCTTCAACTCAACCATCAACTTTAGATTGGCTTCCTATTCGTGGTGGAGAAAGGGTTGATTTTGTAATAGAAGATGCTCAAGAACAACCAAATCAAATAAGTTTTTCTGGTTCAGCTAGTGATGGGTTGTATGTTAATAGGGTGAAGAATGTTGTGAGTGGTACACAACAGGAGATGTATACTTTAGATTTATCTTCTAAGGAATATTTTTCTAATGATTTAAGTAGGGTGACACAGAGATATGATGGATCAATAGCGGAGAATGTGAAGACTATTGTTGAGGAAGTATTGGAAGGAACTTGGGCTGATGGTGATGGTGTTGATGGAAAAGATATAGACATTACTTTGAATCCTTATAATTTTATTGGCAATACAAGAAAACCTTTTTATATTTGTACTTGGTTAGGTTCTAAAGCTGTTCCTCAAATTTCTACAGATGATGGTGGAAATGGAGTAGGAGGAGCTGCTGGATATCTATTTTATCAAACAAGAGATGGATATCATTTTAAATCCTTAGATATTATATGGCAACAGGCACAGGAGAATAGAGATAATCTTAAGAAATACATTTATAATAATACTGGAGATAGTGTAGAGGGATATGACGCTAACGTTGTAAGTTATAATATCAATCAAGATATTGATTTAAATGAGAAGTTAGTCTTAGGAACTTATAATAATTCATCTATTTTCTTTGATTATTATGCTTTTAATTATGAGACTAGACCTTATACTATAACAGATCAACAGGAGAGTGGAGTGGTAACTGCTGCTGAGGATTATAGTGAGTTGGTAGCAGAAGAGTTTAGACAATCTCCTTCTAGAGGAATGAGTCACATTATGGATTTTGGAGTGATGCCTAGTGGGACTAGTAGTGACGAACAGTTAGAGGAATGGAAGAATGATCCTGAAAAACCTAATTATGATGCCAAGAATGTAATGGTTCAATCCATTATGAGATATCAGCAGGTATTTACTATTAGTGTAACCATTGTTATTCCAGCTGACTTTAGTATTAAAGCCGGTGATGTAATTGTATGTGATTTTCCTACTGTAGAGGGCACTGCCAATGCTGACACAAACGAACAAACTGGGGGGCTATATATGGTAGCAAGTGTTTGCCATAGGATTACTCCTAGAGAGACTTTTACCAGTCTTGATTTAGTAAGAGATTCATTCGGAGGATCTACATCTCCATGATAGAACAAGGTCTTTTAAATAAAAATATTGTAGGGCAAGAGGGTTTCCAATGGTGGATTGGACAGGTTGTTAATGCCGAACAATGGCAGAATAATATTCCTAATAATCCCCAAAGAACTAATCAAACTATACAAGGTTTTGGTGAGAGATATAAAGTTCGTATCATGGGGTATCATACTTGTGGAACTGAAGATCTTCCTGATGAAGATTTGCCATGGGCATCCGTGATGTATCCTGTTACGGGTGGTGGTGGAGGAAGAAATCATTATCATAATGCCAATATTGTTCAAGGAACATTTGTATTTGGATTCTTTTTAGATGGGTCTCAGGGTCAGGTCCCAGTAATTATGGGATGTATGGGATATAATGATTACCAAGCAGTAAGGAGAAATATTCCAGAAGATTGTGGGTTTATTCCTTTTAGTGGATATGATGAGAATGATGGGGGTAAGATTGCCACTGTCGCTGCTAACTCCAATCCATCAGGTCAAATTGTTGCTGATCAAGAAGCTGCTGCTGATCAGGGAGCTAATATTAATGATGCCTGGAGTGAAGGTATAGGTGCTACTAGTAGTGTTGAAAAGATTGTAGATGAAGCAGCTTACAATGAGGATCAAGATACTAAACCTAATCCGGAGACATCCCAATGTGAACCAATGCCTGTTGGGCAGATACAAAAACAAATGCAAAATGTAGTTAATGAAATTGAAAGGGTTAGAAGGGCTGCTACTGAATACAAATATTCTATTACTAAGGGGGTTGGTAACACACAAGCAAAGATAGACGCTCTTATTCAACAAGCTGCTAAGTTTATTTCTGGTAATATGAAGATGGTATATGGTAAGATTCAAAAGGCCATCACCAATACAATTAATGCAGGAACAAAATCTCTTTATAATAACTTAATGCCTAATGAGATGCAGGACTTTAAGACTAGAATGGATGGAATGAATGATATAATAGCTTGTCTTTTCAAGAGGATGATAGAAGGTTTATTTGGTATGATGTTTGATTTCCTTAGTGGAATGTTTGATAGAGCTGTTAATATTACTAGATGTTTTGTTGATAATTTTATAGGAAATCTTTTAGGACAAGCAATGGGCACCATCAATGGTGTCATTCAAGGAGCATTAGGAGCTCTTACTGGTATAGCTGGATTGGCTGGTGGTCTTATGGGAGGACTTACTAGTATTTCTACTAGTATTTCTGGGTTGGTTGCAGATATTTTATCTTTTCTTACTTGTGAAGAAACTGCTGAGTGTAGTCCTAATAAAGATTGGAGCATTGTTGGTGGAGCAGGTTCATTAGGTGCCGCAGACATTGGTTCTATTTTTGGTCAAATGAATGCAGTAGCATCACAAGCAGCTAGTGTAGTTCAAGCAGCAGGGGGTCAAGTTCAAGCTTCTATTGATGGTTTGAATAATTTAAGTGTTGGTTTCGGAGATGTTGCTAACCAAACTTGTAGTGATGGTACGAATTCTAGTACTGATCCTTTCTATTGTGGTCCTCCTCTAGTTACATTTTTAGGTGGTCAAGGTAGTACTCCTCCTGTTGGCAATGCCCTTATTAATGCTGCTGGCGCTATATTAGGAGTAGATTTGATGAGTTATGGAATTAATGTTGATAGTGGATTGAATATTAGTGTAGGAGATACTTGTGGAACTGGAACTAATTCTGCAGTGCTAACTCCTGTGTTGGGTCAGGTTAATGCTTATAGAAATATTTCTGGTGATCCTTCCACCAACAATACTCCTCCTAATACTGCAGTATGGGAACAACTTGATCCTAATACTCTAACAACTAATCCTCCCGCTTGGAGAGAGGGGAATACTTATCAACCTGGTGATGTAGTTCAACATCCTAGAGGTCCTGGAGATTCTGGACCAAGCACAATTGGGGTGGTATCAGTTAATGTACCCAGACCGGGTAGAGGGTATCTTCCTAGAGCTGATGGAAGTACTGGAGGTGCTGGTAGAGTATGGGCAAGACCTGATGATACTAGTGTTATTCGTGATTCTCTTCCAGGTGAGAGTGATGATGATGATGGAATAAGAGAAATTCCTCGTGCCCCAGGACATGTTATGAATGTTACTCCTGGAGATAGAGTTCTTCTTCCTCCAGGAACCAGAGTTATTCTTGAGCCTAGTGGTGAAGAAATTTTAGGTGGAACAGAGCATGTAGTACAGGAAACTGGAAGTTTTACCACCCCTACCCTCCCTACAGATGTTGGATTTACTGTTCCTACGGGTACATATCCTAGCGATAGTGATGGTTCTTATCCTGTCATTCTTTATTTGTGTGAGATGACTGTCCAATCTCCTGGCGTAAGATATAAAGAAACAGATGAGGTTATTATTAAACCAGACAGGGGAGCCCAGGCTTCTATTAAGGTTAATGATATGGGAATGATCACTTCTGTCAAAATTACATCAGGTGGAGAAGGATTTCAAGAAATGCCTCGAGTTTATGTAAAGTCTGACACTGGATTCAATGCAGATATTCTTCCTAGATTTTGTATAGATAGAATAAGTGATGATAAACTTAAGGAGCCAGGAGTGCAAGACAAAATTATTAATGTAGTTGATTGTGTAGGAAGAGTTCCAGAATCTCTTTATGCACCTTGCAAAAATTGTAACGATACATCGATGGTCTGGTAAATGTCACAGGAAACTACCTACCATACCGTTCGGGGCGGAACAGCCGAAGGTGAATACGCCTTTGGTCATATTACTTGGGATAATGAACTTGATGCAGTAATGATTAGAAACTGTAGGAGTTTCAATCATTACATAGCTTTATGTGCTACTGGAAGTTCTGCTCGGAAAGAAGGAACTATTTGTAGATCTAAAGGTTCTTTTCAAGTAAAAGCTGGTGATAATATAGGTGCTACAGAGACTACTTACAACCAACAACTTGCTGATTTTAATGCAGGTATAACTAGTGTTAGACCTCCAGCTCCTAAATCGGATGCTACTACTGCCATTTATATGGAGGCAGTGAATGGAGATATAGTTATTATGGCTCCTAGTGGTAAGATTAAGTTTGAAGCAGAGGATTTTATTTTTAAAGCTACTGGACCTACTGGTGAAAGTGGTAATTTTAATGTGAGTGCTAATAACAATATAGTACTTGACGCAGAACAATCTATTGATATAAAATGTAAAGTTACTGGTAAAATGTTTGCAGAAAAGCTTTTACAATTGGAGGGGATGTCTACCTTAAATCTGTATGGTGGGACTATTGATATGGCAGATGGAGCTACATCTGTTAATGGATCTAAAGGAGATAATCCTTTTGAAAGACAGATGAGACAAAAGAGTGGAGTTTTACGGTTCTTGGGTCTTCATGCCCATGACTGCGATTAAGGAGGAAATTACATGAAATTATCAGATTTATTTGTAGGAAAAAGATTATTTGTAGGCTGGGGAGCTCCTGAAGTTTTGGGGCGGGGAAGGAATGAAATAAGAGGGTCAGGTTATATTGAAGGACCTTTGCTTGTAGGAAAGTGTCCTGAATTTTCAGGCGTTAGACGAGGAAGAGAACTAGTTCCTGATGCTACTGTGATGATAGGTCCCGAAGTCAATACAGATAGAGAAGAACATCCTACTCTTTCTCTAAAAGTTAAAGGGAATGTTAGGATAGATGCTAATAGTGAAGGACAGACTGGAGATCTTTATGTCGCAGATGATGTAACAGTAGGGGATAATGTTATAGTAGAGGATAATATTACACTGGGTGGTGAATTAACTGCCTCTGATGATGTTAATGGAGATGATTGTATTGCCACTAAAAATGGTAAGAAATTAAGTACTAGAAAAGCTTTTGATATTTCTCATCCTACTAAAGAAGGGTATAGATTAAGACATATTTGTCTGGAAGGACCGGAATCCGCTGTTTATATTAGAGGAAAAGTAAAAAATACCAATGAGATTGTCCTTCCTTCTTATTGGAAAGGTCTTGTGGATCCTCAATCTATTACGGTTCAACTTCAACCTATTGGTGCTCATCAAGACATTATTGTGAAGAGATGGGACATTGAGAAGGTATATCTCCAAGCTAATGCTTCTATGCCTATTAATTGTTTTTATCACATCTATGGTGAAAGAATTGATGGAGAAAAATTGATTGTGGAGTATGAAGGTGAAACTTCAGATGATTATCCTGGTGATAATAGTGCATATAGTGTTAATAAGTAGGAGAATATAGATGTCCTTACATTACTACAACTTTGATGATCAAGTTGCCGCAGGGTCATCTACTATTGCTCTTATTAAAGAAGAGGGTGGAGGAGCTGGCATTAGTAGTGAGTTGTATGTATCAGGTATTTGTACATTTCTAAATCATGTTTCTTTTGCTACTAGTATCTCTGTTGGTGGTACTATAACTTATGAAGATGTAACTAATATAGATTCTATCGGATTTATTACAGCTAGAAGTGGAGTAAGAATTATTGATGGTGGTTTAACTATATCTGGAGTGACTACGGGGTTGAGTGTCTCTGGTGTAACCACAATGGGCAGTCATCTTAAAGTGAGTGGTATTACTACAACTGATTCATTTAAGGTTACTGGTATATCTACTTTTAATAGTGATGTATACATGGAAGGAAAATTATATGATGGGGATGGGGATTTTGGAACTTCGGGACAAATACTTTCTTCTGATGGTACAGATTTAGAATGGATTGCTCCTAGTACAACTAGTGTGGCTAATGCTTCTAATGTAGGAACTAATTTAGATGCTACAGACGCCACCCAGTATGTTGTATTTTTAGGAGCTACATCCGGTAATAATCCTTGTAGGGTTGATAGTCAATTAACATATAATCCAAGTGATGATGAATTAGGAGTTAGTAATCTAACTGCGAGTGGAGTGTCTGGTTTTGCTGGGTATACTGAAAGTGTAACTGCTTTGGGTACTATAACTGGATCTAATAATTTAGATGTAAGTGCAGGTTCTGTGTTCACTTGTACTATTGCTGGAACAAATGCTGTTACCTTTACAGTTACTAATTCAGTAGCAAGTAAGATGTGTTCAGGAATTGTAATTGTTACCTGGACTGGAACAGGAACTAGAAGTATTACCATGACAAACGGAAAGTGGCAGGGTGGTGCTGCTCCTACTTGGTCTGCTACAGCTACTACAGATATTTTCTCTTTCTTTACTCCAGATAATGGAACTAATGTATATGTCAGTACTTTGGGGGTAGGATACGCATAATGTTGAATAAAGGACTGATGGGA
>VTLG01010576.1_pt1 | contig 21148 bp, 17 predicted proteins | sample 4694571 | NCBI WGS metagenome assembly VTLG01 (sample SAMN12604809, study PRJNA352737) | marine metagenome | biome: ENVO:00000447; feature: ENVO:00000209|ENVO:00000569|ENVO:01000036; material: ENVO:00002151; isolation source: viral sequences binned using virsorter ... | reverse complement strand
TGTTCTTGGTCTTCTGCGGCGTCTTTGAGTTTACCGAGGAGTCCTTTTTTTTCTTCCTGTTTTCCTTCCATTTATTAACTTTGGCTTGAAGCTGTTTCTGAACCTTCTTCTTGATTGGTTCGAATAAAGATTGAGTAACAGTAGTTGTTGTTACAGCTATGACAGCTGTAGTTACTGCAGTTACCACTACCGCTGTTTCCGGTACTGGCATCTGTATATCAATAACAGGTATCTTTAAGGTGGGTTGTACGGATGTTTCTGTCTTCTCTTCTTTCTCCTCCGCCTGTGTCTCTTCAGGGCGCTCTAAATCAGCTGGGGGTATGACGATAGGCCGATAGGCTGGAACGTCTGCTGTAGGCTGTCTCAGGTACATCTGAGGGATGTCCAGAGCCTTGGGTAGGTTAGGGCGAGGGATGTTTATACTAGACACCTAGAATTATATTTATTGTGCCTTGTATTTGTGCTGCTGTTAGATCCTCTCTGATAGGTTGGAAATAGAATCCAGTAGTAGAAGCACTAGTAGGTTGTAATAGATAAGTTTTATTCTCTCCTCCAGTTGTACCAGAAGTAGATACTGAAACAAATCCTGTTACTTCTTTAGGTTCATTTCCTACAGCAACAGGTAGAGGTCCAATATAAGCTGTGCTGCTAGCAGTACCTCCAGTATAGTTGATATAGAAATTAACTACAAGTAAATCTCCTGTACGAATCCAACCACCTTCTCTTGAAGTATAACTAGGAGATCCAAAGTTTGTAAATGCTGGAGTCCAAGTACCTTTAGTTTGTGTAACACTATCTGAACTCCAAGAAGGTACACCACTAGCTAGTGTAAGAACTTGCCCGTCTGTACCTTTTGCTAACCTTGTCCAGCTATCTGTACCATTACCATAAATGATATCACCAGATACAATAGATATATCTGTTTTAGCTGCAGTTACGCTGTTATCAGCAATTGTAGTATTACCATTGACCCACTCCATTCCATTAGAAGTGTATCCTAAGAATTCACCTGTAGCAGGAGCATCATGTATATCTAGTTTAGCTTCAGTAATTGAATCATCAGCAAACTTACTACCTGCTATTGCAGCATCAGATTTAACATCAGCGTTAACTATAGCACCATCTGTAATGCCAGCACTATTAATTGTTGTTTGTGCCATATCTTACACTTTATTTGCAATAAGGTAAGCTTTCCATGCATCATGTACTGTTGTTGACCATATAGCATTTGCTATGGATTGTACATCTGCGTGTTCAGAACTTACATTTGTATTAGTATAATTATCAGAGTCATCTATTGAACCAGGTTCTAATACTTTACGAGAAAATGAACGGCTTAGTTCAGTTCCGTCTTCTTTAATAATTGTAGCTGTTCGTACATTTATATGTTTATGGTCTCCGATTACTTCAATTTTATCGGGAGTTACTGTTTTTGTTAGTGCCATAGTTAATCGTTACATAAATAAGTTATTGATCCTGAGAAGCCTCCATTACCACCTCCTAAATCACTAACTGCCGCTAGTGAAGCTGCTGTGGCACTTTGGATATAAGCTTTGTTTTCTCCACCTGGCATTTGAAGCAGTCTATCTCCTGAAGCAAATTCACCCCAAAAATCTAGAAAGACTCCAGAATAATAATATCCTGATGGGGTACTCTTAGGCGTGAAAGGCCAATTTCTAATAGATAAGCCACCTGAAGCACTATTTTGATCAGTCCAGCCAAGTCTAAAATAAGCAGTTACCATATTACCTACTCTTGTATATAGACCATCTTGTGCTCCATGTGCTCCAGTCATGGTGAATTGTACATTACCCCACATTTGAGGTTCCCATGTACCTTCCTCATAAAAATCAAACAGCTCTTTAGACATGGTACCACTACCGCTACCTGTTGCGGAGAAGTCAACACCATGACCAGCTGCAACAATTAAGTTACCATCAGTAATAGTTACATTACCACTGCCTGTAGTTACCCCATCAAGTCCACCACTTGGTACTGCCCATTCCATACCATTACTAGTATATCCAAGGAATTTATCAGTACCACTAGGATCTGCGTGTATATCTAACTTAGCTTCTACGATTGAGTCATCTGCTATAGATGTATCAACAGTGGCAAAGCTAAGTGTTCCTGTTTTACCACTAATGCTACCTAACTTTACATACTGACCATCAGTACCAATATCATTAGGCAGCGTAAGTTCAACATCATTTGATCCAGATCCTGCTGCTTTTAAAGTAACAGTACCTGTACCAGCTGATTGTTTTAGTTTTATGTTTGACATCAGTCTGCTGCCTCCGGTGTGTTACCTGCATCAAGCCATTTTAGATATTCAGCATAATCTGCATTCGCTGGATCTTTTGGAATAGCTCTGTTAGGTGTTGATTCTTTATCAAGGATATCTTGATAGTCAACTCCATCTAAAATGAAGTTTCTTAATTTATATTTTGCCATAATTAAAGTTCACATTCCAAAGCTAAATAAGATCCAGTACCATGAATATAACCATTGATACACCTATCGTCTGTTAGACCACTATGGCCGGTTTGTACTAATGCCATTGCAGCAGTATCATCACCATATCCGTAGCCAGCTGAAGGAGTATTAGTAGATTCACTTGTTGCATCAGTCTCAAATGTCTTTAAAGTTCCTGACATAGTTACCGTAACACTGCCTGTTCGTAAGGGAACTGGTAAAGGGCATCCAAATACAAAACTAGAAGATCCATTACCCCTACCTGCCCATATCATTTGATGACCTAACCTTTGATAGTATCTTTGACATTTCCGTAATTGTTCGGCATAACTCTCATGATTAAAGTCAGTGGCTGTTGATCCAACTTCTAACTTTGCTCCAGTCATATTCCATACATTGGATGTACTATCAGACCAATTAACTTGACCTACTGCAACTTTATTATTACCGTGACATTCGTTATACCAACCTGCTTGAGTAGTTCCATCAGTATAATTAGGACCAGCCGTTAAATACCAAATTACATCTAAACCTCTACCATTATCATTATTAACAGCATATGAAGTATTTGCTGGAAAAGTTACTGAATATTTATTCCAGTTACCATCTGACACTGTATAGCTTTTAGAAACAGTACTACAGTTATCCCAGTTAACTAGATTACACCAATAAGTACCTGATTTATTTGTCTTTACCCAAAAAGATAAAGTAATAGCCTCAGCGTCAGAAGTACCCCAATTTAAGTGTTGTAAATCTCTGGCTTCTATTCTTTGCTCACATTTTACGTTTTCACCTCCTGTTAAACTATCGTCAATAGTTGTACAAGCATATTTAATACTATTAGCAAATCCTTCAGGAGAATCAGTATCTTGAGAGACAGTGACAGTAGTTGCTCCTCCTAAATTTACTCTCCATCTATCGGGAACTTTAAAATAACCCCATCCGTCAGCGGCAATGGCTTCTGAAGTTCCACGCTGAGATACTCTCATATCCCCATTGATCAGTAGGTTAGGGTTAACACTACTAGAAGGTAAGCTAGTTAAATTAGCTCCACTAATTGCAGGTAAAGTACCTGTAAGGTTAGCAGCTGGAAGGTTAGTTAAACTTGCACCACTACCAGAAAATGTAGTAGCAGCACAAGTACCAGTTACAGTTGTATTACCTTTTAAATTGGTAGTACCATCATCATTTAATAAAACGTTTTCGTCAGATCCAGTTGATCTGTCTCCAGCGTATAATTTATCTACTTTTAATGTACTCATGATTTAGGATAATCGTCTTTTACTTTTTTGATAGCTTTCGCCCATTCACCAGTTGCATCGACCTTTCCAGCAACTATGTCTTTGTATAGTAAATCAAGTTGATCTCCTATTTCACCATAGGCAGATTTTCTTTTACTTTTATATAATGCTACTTTTAACTGATCTTCAGTAGCTGCTGCTAATTGAGAATCAGTAGGTTGAGCATGTGATGAGTGAGACCAAGTTTTAATCTTATCTCCTGATCCATCATTTTCTAATTCTATTCCTTCCCAAGCACTCTTAGATGCAGCTAAGTCAGGATAGATAGCTATTATTTTTTGTGATAAAGTTAATGCCATAATCCGTTAAGTTGCGTGTACTAAGAATCCAGAAATGAAGGATTCACTTTTGTCTAGTTTTGTAGTTCCACTGTCACCATTCCATTGGTAAACTTGGAATCTTACATTATCACTAGATCCATTCATTTCTAATAAAATAGAGCTAGTTCTAGATGTATAAGATTCAAACCAATCATTAGAACCGTCAAACTGAGTAGAATAGTTGACACTATCATTTTTTCTTATATGTGTACCCAGGCTCATTTCAGTGTTATCTGTATGAGGATAGTTATTAAACCAACATGACATAGAGAACCAATAATACCCAGCTACTTGGGGAGTGAAGATGTTAGTTGAATCATCATACCAACCATCTTGATCAAAGACCTCAGCAAATTCTAATGTTACGACAGTGTTATGAGCTACATCTTGGTTTGTACCTGAACCACCTGCCATGAATGAGCCTCTAGACTTAACTCCACCAGCTTCAGCCCAAACTGGATTAGCTCCTGAACCTTGTGTTTTTAAGAAGTGACCACTAGTTCCTGCAGCAAGTTGTGTAGGAGCTCCAGATGCAGCATAATATATTATACCACCTTGAGTCTCCGCTTTCATTTTAGCTAAAGAAACAGCATCATCTTTAAGATCAGCTTCTACGATTTTGGCATCATCTAGCCCACCTTCAGCTAATCCGGTGATTGTTCCATCACCATTAATTGTTATTGGCATAATTATAAAATATGAAGTGTTCTAGTTGCAGGGACAGTTATTGTTTTACCAGCTGCTACCGTCATAGGTCCAGGGAACATTGCATTATTACCTGCTGCTATTGTCCAGTCATCAGAGACTGTTGCAGGACATTCAAAGCCTCTAGCAGTTGCTTGTCTTGCACTGATTAAACCTGTTGTTGCTGCATCATTAAATGTAAGGCTAGCCTCACCATCTAGTTCAGTTGTTGTAGCACCAATCGTTGTTAATCTATCAGCTGTTTGGTTATTAAGAGCTGTAATAGTACCTACACTTGCAGCTCCCCATTCAGGATCATCAGCACCCATCTTAAGTACTTGTCCTGCTGAACCTTTAGCTAATCTTTGATCAGCACTAGCACCTCTATAGATAATATCTCCACGAGTTGTAGTAGGTGTAGCAGTAGCACCTGTTGCGATGCCATCTAACTTAGTATGGTCAGCATCTGTAAACGCATTAGTATCTGATTCTCCTTCATAAGCTGACTTGATTTCAGCTCCTGTTTGATCAGCAGTAGCACTAGCTTCAATACCATCTAATTTTGTCTTATCTTCATCTGTCATTACACCCCATGCGGATGTAGTGGCAGCTGGTAAGGCTGTATTAGTACCAGTTGATGACTCAACAGTAAGAGATGTTCCGTTTGCTGTATTACTTAAGTTGGTAGTAGTAGTTACTGTATCCCAAGAAGGACCGTTTGTACCAGACTTTAGAAACTTACCAACATCTTTATCTAGAAGAGCGGGTACGCCAGAAGCTCCATAATATAATACTTGACCTGCTGTTTGATGCTTTAATTGTGCTAAATCAATCTCATCATCTTGTACAGTAGTTACATTAACTTGACTACCACTTACAACAATAAAGTATGGAGTACTTGCAGGTATAGCATCAGCAAATATAAGCCAATTATTAGTTTCATCCCAAGCAAAACCTTCGCTAGGTACAGTAGAACCAGCATTAGGTTTCTGAATTACACCATTTAAACTAACAGTTATTTGAAAAACCTTACTTGGTACTTGATCTCCAGTGAGATTTATACCAAACTTCTTAGCAGTACCATCAAATGTAGCACTACCACCAGGTATTGTATCTCCTGAAGCACCTACACTAGTTAATGTTGCAGTATAGTAGTTACCTGTAGCAGATATATCAGCCCAAGCACTTCCATTATAGACCAACATCTTGTTGGTTGTTGTGTTGAAGAATAGATCTCCTTCATTATTAGCACTACCTGGGTTAGAAGAACCTAATCTATATCTAGCTTGGAAGTCTTCTACTGTATCATTCAGTGTTACAATGTCTGATTCAGTTGGTTGTACCTTATGATAATCGTATGTATGTGGTGTACTTGTTGTCTGTACTAAAAGACCTACACCAGATGGTATTATATATGGATTAGCGTTAGTAACTTGTCTATCTGTAGGACCATGTGTAGCTCCACCTCTCATTGCAGATGGGAAACCGTTAATAATAACAGCATCAGATCCACCAGCTCTTGTAGCTAGAGAACCTACACCACTAGAGTTAACTGAAATACCAGTTGCATCACTAATTGATACGACTGTACCAGCCCCACCACTAGGATCTGGATTACTTGTTGGGAAGTTATCCTTATCTGCAACAGGAACAAAGCCACCAATCTGGTCAGCTACAGCTACAATTCTAGTGTTAATAACCTTAGATGAAGGTATCTCTGTATCACTAGTTGAATCGAGTGTACCACTAGAAGTCTTAAATGTCTTACCATCTAGGATATTAAGTTCAGTCGCAGATGCTGTAACATCAGTACCACCAATTTCAAGTGTAGTAGTTTTAGTTTCACCTGTTATAGTAACACCGGTACTTGACGTTTCAAGTTTTATACCATTTGAACCGGCCCATAAGTGTGTAACTGCACCTGCTCCTCCAATCCAAGTATTTGATCCACCATCAGATATACTGAATCCACTAGCATATACGCGTAAACTACCTTCTCCTGCATCTTTAATATAGGAATTACTTCCATCGTGATATATCTGTAAATCGTTGCTATCTCCAAAGTGAGCCTTAACATCATCTTTAAATTCTAATGCATTATCTGATGCATCCCATGTTAAATCTTTACCAGCATTAGTACCGTTATCAAGGGTAACATCACCTTTGAACGTAACATTACCATCTGCTGTTATTGCTCCACTTGAATTAATATCAGCTGCAGTTGTAGTACCAGTAACTCCTAATGTACCAGCTACAGTTGTGTTACCACTAGAAGATGCAACTGTAAACTTATTAGTATTAACATCAAAATTACCATCTACACCAACAGCACCACTTGCATTAATTGCTGCAGCAGTTGTAGTTCCACTAACATTTAATGTGCTATCTAATGTTGCAGCACCTGTAACATCTAGTGTACCAGGAATATCTACATTACTAGTCCATTCAACTGCATTACCATCAGCAGCAGTTTGTAGCACTTGCCTAGCTGCACCATCCTTTAATTTGCTGACTTCTATCTCAGCAGCTGAGTTGATATCAGCATTGAGAATACTATCATCACGTATTTTAGCACTTGTTACAGCACCATCTCTTAACCTAGCTGTAGTTATTTGTTGATCTGTATTATCTTGTAAAGTTCTTAATGTATGAGTGTATTGAGTATTTAGATCACCTGCTTTAACAGAAGCACCTGCTTGATATGTGCTCTTTTGTGCGTCTACATCTGTTTCTCTATAAATTAGTACATTCTTTGTACCTGATTTAGGAGAGCCATCCGATTCGCAGACATCTGTATTTAAAGTACCAGTTGTATTATCAAACCGTACAGTCATTGTACCAGAGTTAGCATAACTAACTACTGTCCAGTTATCGACTGCTACATGATTAACTTCAACTTTTACTTCACTTTCTTTATAGGTTGGAAATGTGTAAGTAAAATCCTTTTGAGAACCATTCCCATTATGTTCATGAAATGTTGTAGTTGCCATAATTATTTATACATATTGAGAACGGGTTGGATGTTTCTTGTATCTCTCTGCTTGAGATATCTTAAACGTTTCTTCTCTAGTTGTTGTTTTCTTAGTTCCTCGATTCTTGGATCAGACATTATTGTAGCCCATGCTTTACGACGAGCATCTTGGAATATCTGGTCTATTTTCATGTTATGGTAATAATCACTAGGCTCATAATCTCCACGTTTACCTGCATTTCTATCACGTTGCATTGTAGCTAAAGATTCGAGAATCTTAGGATCATCTGCAAGTTTATTTAACTTACGTTCTAAACCTTGTTTACCAATTGCAGCTTGGAATAGAGATCTGATACGTGGACTTTCTGATAAGTTTAATCCATCTGGAGAGAAGTATGTAGACATTCTCATATCATAACCACTAGAGAATATCAAACGTCTTCCAGGGCCATGATCTAAGTTTAATGATATAGGACTAAATAAATTAAATGCTCTAGTCATGAAATCATAATCTTTAATAGGCTTACCATTAAGCATATCATATTTAATAGGTAAATCCTCTCCTGGTAAATATTCAGAAATTAAGTTTCTATTTCTTACAGCATCACCTATACCAGAATTAAGCTCTTTCATATGAGGAGTAAATAATTTACCTATCTCATTTCTTAAACCACCTAATGGTACTGTATTATTTAATATAGATGCTGCAATTCTATTTTGTTGACCAGGTTTACCAGCTACAAGATCTACAAATTGCTGCATACCAGCAAAGTAAGACTTACTAGTAATAGCTTGCATCATAACTAAAGATGCTTTTTGAAGTTCTTGTTCTGCCCACTCTTCACCCATTAATAGGCTATAATCACCTATATCAGCAACAGTAGATATAATTTGATTGAATGGTTCTATTGAATCATATCCAAACCATACCCCACCTAATTTAATCTGTCTTGGCCTCCAACCAGCATCTTTCCATACTTGTCTTGTTTGTCTATCTACAGGACCATTACCTGTTATATTACCAGACATCCAACTCCATGATGTCATAGCTATAAGAGAAGTTCCCATAGCCAATCTACCTGTTTGTAATGCCTGAGCATTAGCTAACTCTTCAGCAGTAGTTATACCATATTTTGCTACAGCATCTAAATTATCAGGTCTAGCCCATGCTATATCATTAAATTCTTTTACAAGGAAATTAAAACCAGGTGTATGTTTAGCTGTTAAAGAGAGACCATTAACACCAGTTCGTGCAAAAAGAAAGAAAGGCTTGGCCCATGGGTTAGCAGTGAATACATCATTCAATCCTTTTGAAAATCCTTTTAATTCCTGTGTAAGAGTTACTTCTTTACGAGCCCATTTTGTAGCTTCATCAACTATGTCACCATTGGCATCCCATATCTGACCATAGAAATCTTGCTCATAAGCTTGCATTAATGTTCTGGTTATCTCAGGAACTTGTCCACCTTTTGCTTGGATAGCCATAACACTACGCATAGCTTTCTCTCTAGCTTTAGCTCTACCTAAAATATAACCAAAGGCATCATCAGTAGCAGCCATTAATTTAGTAGAGTAAGTTAGAAAACTATTATTATTCCAAGCTCTAGCCATATTTGCTAGACTGAACCATATTCTATCACCAGTTGTAGCTCTTCCACTATCTTCAGCCCAACGTCTGAGAACTTCCCAGTTATCATCTGATCTAGTATATTCATAATAACGTGACTTTATACTAGACACATCACCACTCCAATAGGAGTTGAGTTTTGTTTTAAATAGTGTGAAAGATTCTGGAATAGCATCTATCATACCAGCCAATGCAGCCATACCAGCTTGCTGTGTCTGTCTATCTCCAAAGAGACTAGCACCTAATACCTGTGCTAAAGGTCTAAGGAAGGTAGCAGTCGATGTACCTAATATAGCTCTTGCAGGTGTCTTAGGTCCACTTAATATACTATTAGTGAACACACCCTCTAATTCTCTGATAAAGGCTCCAGTTCTATCTGGTCCATTGGGGTCTATACGACCACCTCTAATCATCTTTCTAGCCCATGAATCAAAATCATCTAGAGTATTAACAGTATGCATAGATGAGAACGTTTCAAACAAAGCATTCATTAAGTTGTTATCGGCATCATCTTTGGCTATCTTGAGGATACTCATAATAGAGTCTCTCGTATCAGCCATTTCTTTTGTCAATGTTGACTCTAGGAATTCCCTTTGTTTACCAGCTCCAATCTCTCTGAAGTTCTGTGATTTAAGTATTCTAGCTTTTTTTGTTTCAGTTAAGGCAGTAAGTATTGTATCTACTATTTGTGACGCAGGTCCATCTATATCACCTAAATCAACAATGTCAGCTAATTCTCTACCAGCGATACCAGTATCTCTGATTTGATGTAGGAGTGTACCTACAAGCATATCTGCTACTACTATATTCTTACTAGTGAAAGTTTCGATTGTATCAACTACTTCACCAGCAGCATTAGTAACATCATAGCTATCTTTAGATTTCCATAACTCTTCAAGATATTCAGAAGCTGTTAATTCAGCAGCATTTCTACCTTGGGTAATACGTTGATGTGCGAGAATAGAATCACCAAATACTTCAAGTAGGGTTTTTCTACTTTTTCTAGCCTTTTCTACAATAGCTCTGAACTTATCAGCACTATATAGATTTCTTAATATCTGTTCAGCCGTAGCTTCACTGATATCACCTTCTCTTGCAATACGTTCTCTTTGAACAGGAGTTGTTACAGAACCCGTAGATCCTTCTTGAGAACCCCAATCATTACGTATTTTTTGTTGTGTTTCAAATGCTTCATAAGCTGTTTGTTCTGTTATATGAGCACCTTGATGTGCTTCAGCAACAGGTCTATTCTTATCAGCACGGAATTCAGTTTCACCTTTTCTTAACTGTGAAAGACCGGCTTCAATTGTTTGCTTTTCAGCACTTTCATTTCTTGCTTTAACAAGATTCTGTGCTTTTTTAGAACCTTTACCTAGTAGGATAGCTGCTCCATCAAAAGCAAGACCTATTCCTATTCCTTCAACGATGTTCTTTAACTTCATCATTATAGGATGGTCTGATTCTTTTGTAGAGATAGGGGTGTCTATAAAACCATAACGATCACGAACAGCACCTAGTGCATTCATGCCATCTGATTCTTTAGATATAACATCCGATACAGCACCAACACCAGCGGCTCTAACTAAACTACTTGTACCAGCCCATGCTGCACCTAAACCTACTCTACCTAGTGTTACCTTGGCAGTAGGTATAATAGCCGCTGCTAATGAACCGAAATGTACAGTACCTCTTAATAGTTTACCCCACCATGTTTTAGTTTCTATTGGATTATCATAGTCAACAAAAGGATCCCATTCAGGTCTATAATAACCTTTCTCTTTTTTCTCCCTTTGCATTTCTCCAGACAGTGCATCTGCTGTACGTTCTGGAAAAGTTGTAACAGAAGAGGCAGTATCCTGTAATCCTCCTGAGAGAATGGACTGCCCTTCTTTAACTAACGCTTTAAAGCCCCACTTTTCAGCATCTCTAGGGTCGTCTATTTCCGCCTGAGCCTGTCCTTCTACTGCTTGAGATTCTTCTATTGCAGATTCCCTAGCTTCTTGTGTTTCTGTTACTCCATCCAGAAAATCCATAGTAGCATCAGCTGCCTCTTGGATTGCTTCTGTATCAAGTAAGTTAGGATCTATTGGCATGTTCTTTATTTAATAGTTTCTTCCACAAGTGCCTTAGCAGCTTCTGGTAGCAATGTATCTAACTGTAACCAGGTGGGTAGGTCTCCAGCTATTTTCTTAAATTTTTCTTTATCTGCTTCTGGTATATTAACGAGTCTACGATACTGAAGATTAATACCAGTATATCGTTGAGATTGTTGTGACTTAAGCCTTAACCTTTGTAAATACAATCTATCTTGATCTTTAATATCCCATGCAGCATCTAATGGTATTAAGCCAGATTCTATGAGATCTACAAAACCTTGTGGTCTAATATCATAGACACCAAGATTTGTATATCCATCGAGTACTAAACTATACACATCACCTGCTGTTATTTCAGATAGTTTCTTACCTGTAACTTCTTCTATATTTACATACTTACCAGATGGATTCTTAATAGCAGTATAACCACCATTATCTATTGCTGCTTTAGACTTAGAAGAATCTAACATCCAAGTTATATCTTCATTATCTTGTGTAATTTGATATACTTTAGATGCTGTAGGTTTGACAAGTTTCTGTTGATCTTCTGTAGAGAGTTCTGTTTCCCAAGGGAATGTCCACTCTCCTTCTTTTAGAGCACCAGTTGCTTCTAACCTATTCCTCATAAGTACTTCAGGATTAATACCTAATAGTCTACCCATACGTCTATAGTATTCTGGTAGAGATATAGGTTTACCAGCACTACTTTTTGCAACATAATTAGCAGCTGCAGCTAAATGTGGTTTTTCTCCATTCCATGGATTTTTACTATTAATAAGTGTAGGATCTTTACCTATAGAGGCAATAGTTTGTGCGTCAGTTCTGCCATTAATTAAATCGGATTCCTTTGAACTGGTTGCTAATACATCCCATTGGTTAATTTCTATAGGTTGACCTAAATCATTCTTGGATAGTATTTTTCTATATAAACCTTTATCACTTTCTATGAACTCTTTTGCTGCTTTATGAGCCCCATTTGGTGTAGCATTAGGGACTGTAGCCATATAATTATTATAAATTTCATTATATGCATCTATAGCTTGATAATAGTTATTCCAGTACTTTGGAGTTTTACTAGTATTTACATCTGTTTCTTTAGTTAACGCAACTACTGCAGCAGTGACAACATTATTTCTTCTTGTAATATCTGTCTGGCTCATGCCAACACCACTTTTAGCTATTTCTAGCCATTTCTTTTTTAGATTAGGATCTGTAAAACCTATCAAATCAGCTGGTGATAGACTTTGATTTAATGTATATACTTTATGTGTTAACAGTTGATCTAGTGTTAAATCATCTTTTAATCCAGCATAAGGTATTGTTTTTAACTTATCTGGTAATAATCTAGGATCACTTATACCATGCCTAGACATGAATTCAAGTATAATTTGCTGCCTTTCTTGATATGCTAAAGGTGTATCTCTCTCTTCTACTGTATTAAGGATGTCTTCTACATCTGCATCTCGTTCACCTTTACGATTATCTTCTTCAGCTTGAGCTTCTGCAGATTCTTCTTTACCTACTTTAGCCATTAACTCACGATACTGTTTAGGCCATAGAGTTTTAGCATCAGTAAGTTTACCCTCTGGATCTCCATTAGCTTGAAACTTATGTTCCATGATAGGTTCTATATGCTGCCTTTTCAAGGTACCATTCTCTACATACATACCTAATGTATCAAAAGCCCAATTTCTAGTTCTACGTAGATCTCCATTAAACCTTCCTTTATGTATGTGTAACCAGTCAATAAAGAAAGAAGGATTACTTTTAATTCTAACTGCTAATTCTTCACCAGCTTTCTCTACATATAATTCCTTCTCAGCTGCTACATGGTTCTCAAGTGCATCTTTAATTTCCTTAGAAGATTGAAGTTCTATATGATTTATAAATTCTTTCTTATATAAACCAAATCTACCATTTACAAGATCTTCATGTTTATAAGCAAACCAGGCATTTAATATAGTTAAGATTTTACTTTTATCTGCTATACTTGTAGTTTCATTATAGCTCTGGAAAATAGGTTTACCATCATCTGTGGTATATCCTATATGTACCTTCATACCTTCCTGAGCTAAAGGTAAATATGTAGGATAAGCTATGTTTCTAAGATCATCCATATCTTTATATAGATCTGGCTCTAGCCCCCAACTACGTGCAGGTCCACTGATATCAGGATTAGCTTCAGAACCAGCAGCTACCATTCCACCTTCTGATCTTACTTCTACTGATGGACCTTGCAGTTCATTCTCTGCTTGTACTTCATTATCAAAGTCACCTAATTGACCTGGTTGAATAACTGCATCAGGATTCTCTCTGATTCTAGCTTGTTGTTCAGCTAGAGGTAAGGCGTATTTATAATATTTATCCCAATAAGCATCCCATTTTTGGTATTCATCAAATGTCTTTTTACCTTGTTCTAGCAGATTAACCAACTCTTGTGGCCTCTTCATCTGCTGATCATGCATATGATTATACTGAGCTATTAATTGATTAGCATGTTCATCATTCCATTTGGCAGTTTGATCAATACTTTCATTAACAGCTTTAGACATATCAGCTTCAGTTTCTAAGTAATTAGTTTTACTTATATCTGGAGGTGCTGTAGAAGCTCTACCTAGTTGCTCAAAATATGAAGTACTCATGTGATAATCTCCATGTCAACATCAACTTTACTGTAATCAACTGTTAGATAATTTTTTCTTATACCTACAGCCATAGGATTAATCTTCATTACATCTTGTGCTATCACACCACGGAATCTATTCTCTTGATCATAGACATAATTCCATTCATAGATATTATGACCATTAGGTGATACACCAACTTTCTCGATATTTTCTTTTAGTTTAATATCAGAGAATGCAGCAAATCCAAGACTAGCAATCTGTAAGCCCATCTGTAGATTACCCATCATTTGACCTGTTCTATCTCTAGGCGGCATCATAACAGGCGCTCCATATTCAGGACGTATGCCTATTGATTCTCTATTCTTAGCTACTTTATTCATATGGAATCGTTGTATACCTTGATATACTGTATCCATATTTCTACCAAATGTAGCATTTAATGAACTTTCTATTTTTCTTTGTTGATCTAATATTTGTTTATACTTAGCACCCATGTATCCTCTAGCTCTTGATTCACCTGAGCGATCTGAGTGTCTAGCTAGTTTTGATCTAGCTCTATAAATTTGTTCGTTAGCTTCACGACCCTTACCTAAAGTCCATAAAGCTTTAGAGTAAGCATCACTTTTGCTTCTACTAAGTCCCCTTCCAAGGGTACCTCTGCGTTGATTTGCAGCGGCTTCTCTGTTCCAATATTTGAGAGATGCAGAATGATATTGAGTATCTTTCTTCATCTTATCAATCTTGGCTTGTTGTCTTATCCCAGCATTGGGATCAGGTGCGGAACACACGGCAAAATTCGATAAAGGACAATTGATTTGGGCCGTGAGAAATTTCTCTTAAAAATTTAAAGCCCAAAAATTTGAGTAATTTTAAGTGAACAATGTTGCGCTTGTCAACTATATTCCATAGTAGCGGTTCTGTTCTACTCTCAACGAATCGCTTTGCTTCTCTTGCAAAAGTCAGTGGGTATTCATGTATAGCATGTGTACATAACATCCATATCATTCCATCTGATTCGACTCCTGCCATACCAGCAGTCTTGCCGTTAGGCACTTCGAACCAAACACTATTACCTTGTTCAACTGCATAAAGAAGAGATTCTAGTACATCTACCCCATGACCTTCTTCGACCTCACTACGGTCTTCGGGAAGCATATCAGAGGCTACTTGAATAGCAGCCTCTTTAGTTGCTTTATGTACATATTGATCTAACTTAGACACGACGATAATGCATGGGTGACCAGTCACCTTCCCAAGACATAGATCTTAAGGTAGCAGGTGCTGGATGGGAGGATTTTAAAGTAATATCTACATTATTGTTTCTTTCATATACAGGAATGTCTTTAATTTTTTCCTCTAAAAGTGGAGCGTCTGATGCTTCATATTCATCTAAATCTGTAGATTCATAGATTTCATTATAAGCAGCTTTACCTTTTCTAGTAAGAGTAGTATCATATAATCCTATCTTACCAAAGTTTAACTTTAATCTATGTACAGTTAATTTAGAATTCAGTTCTGAAATAACAGTTTCTCCATCAATTTTCTGAATATATATTCTTGGGAAATCAACTTGATAATCATAGAGATATCCTATATACAGTGTAGCTTGATGCCATATACCAGGTAAGGTAAAGGATAAGTTATCACTAGCCATTGTAACATTAGCATATCTACCTACTCTAGATGTATCAGTATCAACATCTACAACTACTAAGTCATTATTAGGTGTAGTTACATATCTGGCCCATAAAATATCACAACCATTATCATCATGAGTAAAGGTAGTTAAATCTGTAGCAGGATCATATCGACCACCACTAACAGTACCATAATTATCGAGATGTATTAAATAATTAACAGAATCTTGATCTATACTTGGATCACTATCTGCTTGTATCATGTTAATACTGTTTAAGAAATTATCAGTATCTACAAAGTAATAAATATCTTCTATACAGAAATGATACTTAAGAGGATTATTAAACTTCCATTTAAACCATGCAGACTGTAATCTTTTTTCAGCCTGATTAAGATATTTAAATCCTACAACAGTATCTGAATCAGTTTTACCCATAAATACTAGAGCATTTTCTCTAGAGTTAGTAAATAAATCTACATCTTTTGGAAGTAATGTAGGTACAATTTCACTAGTATTGACGACAACAGGAGCACCTTCTCTAACGATATTAGCCATCTCCATAAAGCGACTATACTTATTAGAGTTATCTATATAACCTACTGTCTGACCTAATGATACAGGAGGTATAACTTTATTATAATTATACATTGATACTGATCTTAATTTAGCAGTATCTGGATTCATTATAGTATCATCAGATGATAACAAGAACTGTTGATTAGTACTGAAACATAGTAAACCAGTATTAATTTCTATAGCATCAAATAATTCAGATGGATAATTAGATGCACAAGATATATCTATAGGATCTATAGCACTAACAGTTAAAGCTGAATCAGACCAGAAGTTAGGTTTAGCTAAACTACCAGGCCTACATAAAATAACATGTTCACCAGCTAAAAAGGCTAGACGATTACGGAAGAATATTATTTTATTTATAGTGACATCTTGGCTATATACAGCAGGAGAAGCTCCATTAGATGCACCACAGAAAGAAGGAGCTGCATTAGTTACATCATCCCCAACTTCACGATCTGCCCATTCAAATTTTTTAGCTAAGAATATAACAGGATTAGTTCCAGCTATAGCTTGTCTTTGTAATACATGTGGCATTGTATTGGCATCTAAGCTTTTAACAATACCAGGTGCAGGACATTCTATCCAAGAGCCAGGACCATCTTGATCATTCTCACCTGCAAATCTTACATAGTAATCATCTTCATCAGACATTCTAGTGTTTGATACTTTAACAATTAAACCATGTTTACATTGAATAGGTAAGTTAGTTACATCATTAACCTGAGTTTGCATTACCCTCATCAGGTCGCCATCTACAACTTCTACATTAAAATCATCAGCATCAGCAGCAGTGTATAAGTAAATACCGTTGCCAATAATTTTATAATTCAAAGCATTACCATTAACAGTAACACCAGTAAGTTCCCCAGCAATACCACCTAATATTGTATCTGGGCCTACAGCTGTATCTGAATCAAATGGTGTTGGTGTAGGTCTTACAGCCTTTACATTAGCTTTAACAACTGATGTTTCATGGTCTAGAACTTCTATATTGTAAGTATATGTACTAGCAGCTTGATCTAACGAAACATTACCAGTTTCATCTCCTGTATCCCAACCTTCTCCACCATGAAGTAAAGTTAATTCACGATTATAAGAACAACGATAATCATTACCAGTTACTGTGGTACCACTACCGCTTTTCCTACCTTGCTGGCCTAATGTAGTAATTCTAAAGATAAGGTTCCTTGCATTAGCTGAACTATCTCCACTACCATTACCTAAGGTAACACTGAATACCTGTGTACCAATACCTGGGCAACTACCACTGCCATCTCCTTCGTCTAAACTATCACTTTTTATACCTATTCTAGTAGCTCTAGTTATTGAAGTTGTAGTATCATTATCATAGATATTTAAACCATACTGTCTACCGTTCTCACTTCTTAATAATTCTATATATGCAAAATTCTTATGTGGTCTACTGTCTGTAGTACCTGTAGTAGATATAGTTTTACTCCTATTATTTAAGAATGTAGTATCGTTAATAGTTAAAGCTTGTATATCTTCCTGGTCAGTACTAGGGGATGGTGTTAGATATGATGTAATTGCTGTATGTGTAGAATTACTTCCATCATAATTACTCTGTGTATAAGCACCGCTTACAGCACCATAATGTACGAAGATTTCATCACCAGCAGAATTTACTTTAGTACCTGCAGCATTGAATAAATCATTACAGCACCACATTCTTACCTTACCATCAGCTGCTACTTGCCCAATGTAAGATCCTTCTACTTCATCACGGTAATAATGAAACCAAGAGCCACCGGATTGTACATTCTCAAGTGGCATTCTGCCTATTCGTTTAGCACCAGGTCTTTTATATAATCCATATACAATATCTGGTATAGCATTCTGTACACTCTTAACTTGACCTGGTACTTTTAATTGATCAGGCTGTTCAGAGATACCACCAGTATAGTTAGGGATAGTTTGTGTAATAGTTGTCATCTTCTAAGATTTCTCCAAGGCTGATAAGTTGAGTAAACTGTATCTTCAGGGAATCCAAACATACTATGGTTTCCTTGATTACACTCATATTCTACACAAGCAGCTCTTGTTAATTGTTCTTGTTGCGCTAGTAATTGAACTAGTTGTGGATTAGCTACTAATTGTGTTGCAGCTACTCTAGATGTTCTAGCTATTATATGTCTTTGAAAGACAGAAGGTAAACCTTCAAATGGAATTAATCTAATTATATCTAAGTATAATTCAGATACATCATCCCATAGATTAGTGTGATCATACTTATCATATAAGTAAGTCTTACCATCAGAACTCTCGTATCTTTTAATTACATTATAATCTCTTTTATGCCACCCATCATGTACATCTATCTTTAATATATCAGTACCTATTTCAATTTTATTATTAGAATCAGGTACATATTTTACATGCTTTTCAACATTGAAATGCCAGCCTTCATTCTGTATTTCAATATTAGCATCTCTTAATAAATTATATATGAATTGTACTTCTGGGTTAGCGTTTGAAATTGTACCTGTATCAGGATCTTTTAACTGAGTGATAGGTGATTGCCCGATAGCTCCCAGTACAGAGTTTACAGCGGAGAGTTCGGTCTCGGTATCGATTGTTGTGGAAGCCATAAATTATATGAAGAAAAAAGGGGAGCGTGAGAACTCCCCTGTGTGAATAAATATATTAAGTAAACTTAGCGTTACCTGTTGTGGTAGCACCGTTTGCATCAGAAGTTGGTGCAACACCGGCTACAAGTTCAACAGCAGCAGCTGGGTTAAGGAAGTCAGCTCCCATAGCCAAGCGTCCAAGAATAACGTCACCCTGATAAATCACGGATACATCACCTGAAGTTACTTGTACTTGAGGTCCGATTGCTTCAACAACACCTGCAGCTTCACGTTGGAAGATAAGTCCACAGCTGTTCTCGAATGCATTAGTTCCATTACCGTAGTTGTTTACAGTCTTAGTAGCACCGTGAGCAGAAGCTCCTGACTCATCAACCATCTCAACTTCTACGAAGTCTCCGATGTTTCCTGGTGAAGTTACACCTGGGTTAGTTGAAGAGGCAGTACCATACTTGGTACCGAAGCGTCCGAAGAATGGGATGTTCATTGACTTGTAGATCTTAATACCTGCAATTTCAATGATTCCGTTACCGGACTGTAATGCATCACCCTGCTCGTCACGGTTAACTAAGCCATTGTTTCCTACAGCTTGGATAAGCTCGTAGTACTGACGTGGGTTTAGTACACCTACACGACCATCTTGACTTACTCCCTTCTCATCTAGAACTGCAGCGGCATCGTAGAATGCATTGATTAGACTTGTAGAGTCATATGCTTTTCCACCACCAGTAGAGTCAACAGCTGTTCCTACTTGGATCTGTGATCCACCTGGTTCTTTGAAGTTAGTTTTTGTAATCAAGGATGGCTGACGTGCAGCCTTGGTGATTGCACGGAAGATCTTACGGTCATAAGTTTCAGCTAGTGCATAGCCAATCTTACGAGAGATCTCTCCTCTTAGGTCATAGTGAGCAAGTGTCTCATCTAGCTCATATACGAATGCACTTGAGACAAGTAGATCGTCACAAGTGATTGTCTTTTCTGCTACTGGAGGAGCATTGTCACTGTTACCTAGTATGCTATTTCCTGGAGTATGATACTCAGCACTAGTGCGTCCCGTATAGATGAACTGCAATGATTTGCCGTTCTTTAGGGTACGCTTCATGACTAGATCCCTTGCAATTGTATTGCGTTGGAAACCTTTGAATAACTCTCCACTAAATAGCTTCAAATATAACGCCCGTCTCGCACCTTCACCAGCGGTATAGGTTGAGACATCACTATTATTTGCACCTGGTCCTGTTAGATTTGCGGCCAGGGTGCTATTTTGATGTGCCATTGTTATGGGATAAAATGTATATTAACGTTCTCAGCTGAAATTTTTTGCGCTTAAATGTTGTGGTCTTTCCCACCGTCTAGACGGCTAAGGGTATCCAGCGTACTGGGCCAAAGCCAATGAAAGAGAGGTCCGACTCTGAGGTGCCTCTCTTCCTACTCAACCTGTTAGAGCTTCTTCTAAAGATTGAGGTTCATCCTCATCCACACCAGGTGGTTGAGAATCATGTGGAAGTGTATCCAGTGGTTCTTTAATCTCTGGTTCTGGATAGTTAGGATCTAACATTCTAGTAACACCTGCTCGCATTACTGAACTTTGATGTGCCATTAGTATTCCTCGCATTCAATTACTGGACAAGATCTACAATGCTGATGTTCTTTCATATGTAGACCTTCGATAAATATGAAAAAGGCTAGCAGTCCGAAGAGTACTAGCCATAATTCATTGAATTTCATCAGAAGCTATACTTAGCTCCGATCTTTGTTGACCAGTCATTGTCTACATCGTCGTCTTCAGTAGTAATTACTGCGACTTCTCCATAAACATTGAGCTTGTCTGTAGCGTCTACACTAGCACCGACTTTGCCGGATAGCTGCGTGTCACCATCTACCGCGTCTGAGTTGACGAGGGCAGGACCACCTTGAATATAATAATCAAGGGCTCCTTCAGAACCTTCGTACCCAACGTGGAAGTCAGTGGTACGACTCTTGTAGTCAGACCCTGTGTAAGATGCGTTTGACTCTACGTTCACGTAAGGACCGGCGATAGCGGGAGCTACTGTGAACACCGAGGCGCAAAGGGTCAAGGCTATTCTTTTCATTAAAAGTATTTAAGTGAGTTTCGTGTAAGGTACGCCGCGATACTTTAGTTGGATCTTTTTTTGCATGGATCTTCTCCTTAGTACCACACCCCCGTTCCATGATGTGGTTTCATGCGTTCTTCAAAGAAGA
>VTLG01006167.1_pt1 | contig 21153 bp, 33 predicted proteins | sample 4694571 | NCBI WGS metagenome assembly VTLG01 (sample SAMN12604809, study PRJNA352737) | marine metagenome | biome: ENVO:00000447; feature: ENVO:00000209|ENVO:00000569|ENVO:01000036; material: ENVO:00002151; isolation source: viral sequences binned using virsorter ... | reverse complement strand
GATTACTAGTGTTCAAGTTGCAAGTGGTGACGCTGTTATTGCTTACTACTTATGAGTATTGCTAAGGCACTAAAAAAAGCAGCTTCTAAAACAATCAAAGTTCTTGGTGGCGACATTACTTACAGAAGAGTGACGACTGGAATATATAACCCTACTAGCGGCTCAATGAGTGAAGTAAAAACAGATGTCAGTATAAAGGGTGTTGTGAGCAACGTAACAAGGTCTGAGGTGACTGACCTAGTTTCTAGTCAGGACAAACGACTTACTATATCTGCTGGAGACATAACTTTCACTCCAACAACATTTGATCGAGTTGTGATAAGCGGAACAGAATATAAGGTAGTTCAGATCAATACAAATGAGCAAGATAATACAGCTATCAGCTTTGATATTTTCTTGAGGTAGAAATGGCAAGACGAATAAAAGTCACAGAGATAAGAGGTTTTTACGAAGATCTGATTGTTGATGCTGTAGCTGGGACAACGCTTGAGTGGACTAGAAGAGTGAAAAAAGCGACTCCAGTAGATACTGGTAGATTGAGAGGTGCATGGCAAACAAACATCAAAAGGTTTGAAGGTAGTGTCACAAATAATGTTGTATATGCAGAACCTGTTTGTTTTGGCGTTAATAAACCACGCTCATGGGGCGGCGTTTACAGGACAAGACAAAACACTGTTGAGGGCTTTCCAGCACTTATAGGAAAAGAGCTTGAAATCTACATCAACAGACAATTTGGGAGGTTCTGATGGCAGCTACAAATTTGAATACAGTAAGGTCAACCATTGAAACAAGAATTAGAAATGAATTTAGAACAGGTCAGCCGATACCTATAGTTTTTAACAATGTCCCTTTTGATGCCTCTACTGTCGATCAATATATTCAATGCGTTATTAGCTTTGGATCAAGTGAATACCTTACACAGCAAGCACCAAATTCAAGCACCACTTCCACAAATCTTATTGTGGGTCTTGTTACTTGTAATATTTATACAAAACAGGGATTAGGAGCAGGGCAAAATTTTATTATAGGAAAAAGAGGCAGGGATTTATTTAATAGAATCACAGTTTCAGATGTACGATTTGATCCACCAGTAGGGCCAGAGGTTTCTGAAGCAATACCAGAGGGCAAATTTCAGACACAGGTTAGAATAACATTTGAACTCTATGAGGCACTTACACCATGATTGAGATTACTGAAGAAATGCTTGACGCTATAGAAGCTGTCAAAGGTAGAAGAGAACCCCAATATTGGGATCATCAATGCAGACGATATTTAGAAAAACAAAAAAATTTGCAAAATTTATCAAAAGATGAGCTTGAAAAAAAAGGGAGAGAGCTTGGAATTGAGTTAGATAAAAGAAAATCAAAAGATAAACTAATTCAAGAAATAGAAAAACTACAGAAAAAAGGTTAATATATTTATAAATATTTCTTTTTATTGTTATGGCTGCTGTAAAAGGTGATGTCGGGCAAGTCAAATTTGATGATGGCGGCTCCTCAGTTAACCCAGTATTAGGCACAAGATCATGGTCTATGTCTATCACTAAAGATACCCAAGAAACAACCGTTCAAGGTGACACTTTCAAATCTTTTGTTGGTGGACTTATTGAAGGTGAGGGGACTGCTGAATTAGTTTATGACAACGCTGCCTCTGGAGAGACTGCAACTTTCATGGACGGAGTTTTAACTACAGGTGACACAGCGACAGCATCTTTTGAGCTTTTCCCTGATAGTGCAAGTGGAACAAAAAAGATTAGCTTCAGTGGCCTTGTAACAAACTTTGAGCAAAGTTCAGCTTTAGGTGATGTCAACACAATCAGCATCACATTTAAGCCATCTGGCACAATTACATCAGCAATCTAAAAGTAAAATTCTTCGCAATTATTTATGACAACAAAAAGAACCGCAGAGGTATTGCTTGGGGCGTTTCAAGATGAAATGGTCACAAGACGACAGTTTGACGTTAAAAACTCAAAAGATGAAGTCATTATGACTTTATATTTTAGACCTATCACAAGATATGCAAGAGTCAAAGCACAACAATTAGCTGGGCCAAACGCAGATGCTTTGGTTGTGTCAACTCAACTTCTTTGTCAAATGGCAGAAAAAGAAGATGGAAGTTTGGCTTTTGATATGTCAGATGCTCCTATGCTACAAAGACAGCTTCCAGAAAAAGTATTGAATGATCTTGAACTTTTCTTAAATGACATCAAGCTTGATATAGATACAGCAAAAAAAGAATAAAAGGGGATACTTGGCTTCGGTTTGAGTTTTTCCTAGCAACAGAACTCGGTAAAACAGTGCAAGAACTCAGGCTTAATATGACTGAGGCAGAGCTTATATATTGGGCTGGATATTATGAAATAAAGCATGACGAAGAAAAGAGGGCATTGCAACGACAAAAACGCAATTCAAGGTAATATAGAATAAAGGTTTTTTTTACTTGTGGCAGAAGCAGTCGTTAGGTTAAAAGTTGATGCTACAAATGCCAATAAAGCTCTTGCTGGTGTTCAACAAAGGACAAACAAATTACAGGGAGCTTTAGGTGGTCTTAGAACAGCTATTGCTGGGATTGGTATTGGATTATTAGCAAGACAAGCGGTAAATACTTCAGCAAACTTTGAAAAGCTAAATGTAAGACTAGGATTGCTCACAAAAAGCAGTGCGGATTTTGCCAAGTCGCAAAAGATTGCCGCAGATGCACAGAAAGCTTTTGGATTAAGTGCAGTTGAAGCTTTGGAAGGTGTTACAGATATTACAGCAAGATTAGCTCCACTTGGAACGTCAGTTGAAGATATAAAAACTGTATTTTTTGGATTTAACACAGCAGCAAAATTAGCTGGATCATCTGCACAAGAATCGTCCAATGCGTTTAGGCAACTGGCACAGGCTCTCGGCTCAGGAAGGCTGGCTGGTGATGAATTTAGGAGTGTTTCAGAACAAGTGCCAACAGTTCTTGCTCCTATTGCTGAAGAGCTTGGTGTAACTATAGGAGAACTAAAACAACTCGCCGCTGATGGCAAATTGACAAGTGATGTTGTGCTTAGAGCTTTAGGAAGAATCGGAAATGAAGGAAGCGGGTTTTTAAAACAGCTTTTAGAAAACGATCCTACACAAGTTTTTAAAGATTTTAATAATGCAACTGAGGATCTATCAAGAGCTTTTGGAGATCAATTAAGACCTGTTGTGATGGAAGTAACAAAGGCTTTGACAGGATTTATCACAAAACTAACAGAATTTATAAACTCAGATGCTGGAAAAGCAGTTTTACTTTTGACAACTATTGCTGGTGCAATTAAGGCTATTGCTGTTGTTGCTCCTTTAGCTGGAGCCGCCGTATCTGCGTTTGCCATCAAAGTAGGTGCATTAAAAATTGCAGTTCTTGGTTTGTCTGGTGCTTTAGCTGCTAGTGGCATTGGAGCTTTTGCGTTGGCTCTTGGATTTGTAGCGACAAAAATAATACAAACCAGAAGAGAGCAAAAAGAATTAAATGATGTAATCACAAAAGGTGCTGGAGAGGAAGTAGCAAAAGCCTTAGAAAAACAAAAGGATATTTTAGGAAATATAAATGAAAGATTAATCAATGCAAATGGCAGAACTAAAAAGAATCTTGAAATTAAAAAGAAAGAAGTTCTTGAAGATATTAAACTATTAGAAGGAAGAAACAAAACTTTAGAAAAAGAAGCAGAAATTACAGAGGAAAAGAAAAAACAAAACGAAGAGCATAAAAAGTCAGAAGAATTAATTAACAAACAAAAAGAGGCAACTGAAAAACTAAAAGAAAAAATGACAGAAGTCGGTGAAGAGATTGAAAGCTCTATAAAAAATAATCTTAGGGACGCTATAACTGGAGCCAAAACATTTGGAGAGGCCATGTCAGGCGTACTTAACCGCATAAGAGATAAAATACTTGATGCACAGCTAGACAAGCTTATTGGTGGCTTTGGAGAGGCTTTTGGTAAGGGTGCAAGCGGTGGAGAGAAAAAAGGACTTGGAGGATTTCTTGGTGGTATTCTTGGAGGACTTTTTGCAAATGGTGGTCAACCACCTGTAAATAAAATATCCGTTGTCGGTGAAAGAGGGCCTGAGCTTTTTGTTCCTACTTCAAAAGGTACAATTATTCCTAATGGTGGTTTTGGTGGAGAATCAACTACAAACGTCATCACTGTGAACGTAGACGCAAAGGGATCATCAGTGCAAGGATCAGACGCTCAAGGCAATGAACTTGGCCAACAAATAGCGATTGCTATACAATCGGAGCTAGTAAAACAAAAACGATCTGGAGGTTTATTGGCATAATGGCTACATTTCCAAGTATTACTCCACAATATTCGACACAAGAAACTGTCAATCAAGATAGTCAAGTTGTTGAACTAGGTGACGGATTTGAAAAGCGTTTAGTTTTTGGACTACCAGCGAATAAGAGGCTCATATCTTTAAATTTGACTTTCAATATTTCTACTACAGATGCCGCAACAATAGATACTTTTCTTGATGAGAGATTTGACGATCAGGCAAGTTTTGATTTTACTCCACCACATCATTCGTCAGCATTGAAGTTTGTTTGCAATAGCAGAACCAGAACGGCCATACTTTCTAATCGAGTAATAATGAATTTAAGTTTTAGACAAGTGGCAGAACCTTAATGGCTATTCCTACCTCTGAGTTGCAATCAATTAATCCAAGTTCTATTCTTGAACTTTTTAAGCTTGAGCTTGTAGAAGGTTTGCACTATGCAACTGGAAATCCATCTTCAGTTCCTACAGTGTTTAGATTTCATGCTGGAACAAGTATGAACAGCAATGCAAATATTATCTGGCAAGGTGACTCTTATGAAAAATTCCCCATAACCGCAACAGGTTTTGAGTTTTCTGGTAGTGGACAAATCCCAAGACCAACACTTCAAATGAACAATTTAGGAGGTATTACTAGAAGTGGAAGTGTCATCACTGTCACTGATTTATTGATTATTGTGAATTTAACAACTGCAAATAATGATTTACTAGGAGCAACTGTAAAAAGGTTGCAAGTTTTAGCAAGCAGTCTTGATAATGCTAATTTTAGTAGTGGCAGCAATCCTTTTGGTACTCCAAATTCAAATGAACTTCCACAAGAAGAATTTATTATTGATAGAAAAACAGTTGAAACTAGGGATATTGTAGAATTTGAATTAGTTTCGACTCTTGATACTGAAAATAAAAGAATCCCAGCAAGGCAAGTCACAAGAAACGATTTTCCAGCAGTCTCATCATTTTTAAATAGATAAATGGAACAGTGGAAAACTGATGCTTTTAATCATGCTACAAAATGTCAGCCTTTAGAATGTTGTGGCATTTTGGCAAAAAATAAAGGGAAACTGGAGTACTGGGAATGTAGAAATGTTGCAAAGGACAACCCAGAATATAGTTTTGTTATTGATCCTTTAGACTGGGCAGATTGTGAGGATAATGTAGAAGAAATCATAGGAATTATTCATAGTCACCCAGAGGGAGATTTAAAATTTAGCGATAATGATATTGCAAGTTGTAACTACTTAGATATTCCTTTTTATCTTGTAGATCCTAAAACTCAAAGTATTATTCATATAGAACCAGAACAATTATGAAAAAAATAAGAGTCTATGGAAGGTTAAGAAAATTTTTAGGCAAAGCAGAATTTGAGGCTGATGTAGCAAGCCCCTTGGAGGCTTTGAGTTTTTTAAATTGTAATTTTAAAGGTGTAGAGGAACATATGGCACAGCAGCCTTATACGATAATGTGTGGTGATTTAGCTATTTCAGAAGAACTTATAAATTTACAAACTGATGCTGATATAAGAATTATTCCATTAGTCCATGGTAATTTTTTTAGTTTAATTCTTGGTGCTGGTCTTAAACTTTTTGCAAAAAAGGTTGTTTTGCCAAAATTATTGACAACAATTATCTCAACAGTAGCAACTCAAATGATTTTTTCTGGAGTAAATCAACTTTTAACTCCACAAAGAAAAAACAATAACAGTGCAGCTTCAGGTATGGACAGAACAGATCCTTCAGCTTATGCGGCAAGTTACTCATTTACTGGCCTTACAAACGTCAGTCAAGCTGGTGTTCCAGTGAATTTAGTTTTTGGTGAGATTTTAGTTGGATCTATAACAGTGTCGAATGGAGTTGATACAGTACAAGTGGAGGGGACAAACTAATGAGTATTAAAGAATTTGACCAAAATACCACTCTTTCAAATCCTGATCTGCCCTCTGATGCTCTTTCAAGTAAACAATTTATAACTATTGTTGATGTTATTTCAGAAGGTGAAATTGCTGGCTTTGCAACCCCACATAAAAGGGGTATTGCATCAACTAATGCGGCATATTCGACAGCAGCAAAAACAGATATTTTCTTAAATAAAACTCCTGTATTGAACATTGCATCAAATTTAAGTGACGCTGAGTTTCTTGCAAAAGCACAAAACACAGAGGACACAGATTTTAACTTTAATAATGTTGGATTTGCTTTTCGACTTGGAACATCAAGTCAAACTTTTATCAAAGGTATTAAAAATATTGAAAGTGAAAATCCCATAGGAACAACAGTAACAACTTCTACACCTGTCACTCATACAGTAAGTTCAAGTACAATTAATGCCGTAAGAGTTACAGTCAGATTTAATTCATTACAGTTTTTTGAAGATGATGGAGATATAACTGGAACTGAGGTTGAACTTAGAATAAAAACAATCGAAAATGATGGGACTACCACAACAGTTATTACAGATACTGTTAAAGGGCGATCATCAAATGCTTATTTTAGAGATTATCTTGTAAATTTTTCGTCAAGTACTTCATTCCCTGTTCAAGTAAGGCTTGAAAGGATTACTGCGGACAGTACTGATACAAGCTTACAAAATGCTTTTAGTTTTTCATCAGCAACAGACATAATTTTTCAACAAAACGCTTATCCTAATACCGCACATTTAGCATTAAGACTTGGAGCAGAACAATTCCCAAGAGTCCCCAACAGGGTTTTTAGACTAAGAGGCATAAAAGTCAAAATTCCACACAACGCAACTGTAGATTTAGCGACTGGACGTATAACATATTCTGGAACATTTAATGGAACATTTAAAACAGACAAAGAGTGGACAACAGACCCTGCTTGGATTTTGTATGACGTTTTGACAAATACAAGATATGGCTGTTCAATTTCTGAGGCAAAAATAAATAAATTTACATTTAAAACAGTTAGTGAATATTGTGGAGAGTTAGTAGATGACGGAAAAGGTGGTCAGGAGCCACGTTTCTCACTTAATGTAAATATCACGCAGCAACAGGCCGCATTTGATATGGTCAATGATCTTTGTTCTGTGATGAGAGTCATGCCTTTTTATGAGGCGGGCAGTATTTCGATTAGCCAAGATGCACCAAAATCATCAAGTTTTTTGTTTACAAACGCATCAGTAACAAAAGAAGGATTTACATACACAGGCTCAAGTTTAAAAACAAGACATACAGTTATAAATGTTTCATATTTTGATTTAGAAACTCAAGATATTGATGTTGAGACTGTCGAGGCTTCGGCATCAGTTCAAGCAAAGTACGGAGTTGTGACAAAGAATATTAACGCATTTGGTACAACTTCAAGGGGTCAGGCTGAAAGATTTGGCAAATGGTTTTTGTTCAATGAGCAAAATTCTGGTGATTCAATCGCATTTACTACAACAATAGATGCTGGAGTGACTTTAAGATGTGGTGACATAATAGAGGTTTCAGATAGTTTAAAAGCTGGCGTAAGAAGAGGAGGCAGAATTAAATCGGCAAATGGTGTTGATATAGTTCTTGATGATTTTAATAATACAGATATTCCATCAATATTGACGAACCCAACAATATCAATAATGTTGCCAGATAATACTTTTGAAACAAAAGAAATTGATGATATTTCAGACAATAATATTAAAGTCAAAACTTCTTTTTCTACAAACCCAAATCCAAATGCTGTTTATATTCTTGAAAACACAAGCTTACCAGCTACAACTTGGAGAGTAATTAAGGTTTCTGAAAATGGTGATGGAACTTTTAACGTTTCAGCATTAAGTCATAACACAGGAAAATATGCTTTTGTTGAAGATGGTACTCCATTACCTACAAAAAATATATCTACTCTTACTGAAATAAAAGCACCACCAACAGGATTATCAGCAGTAGAAAAACTTGTTGAAATAAATAAAAGAGCAGTGACAAAAATTATTCTTGATTGGCAAAACGTATCTGGGGCATCAAAGTATAGAGTTTATTACAGATTTGATAATGGATCTTTTAATCAAATTGAAACTACAGAAACAAATTTAGAGCTACTTAATACTAAACAAGGTTCTTATGAATTTAGAGTTTTTTCATACAATGCTTTAGGTGAGCCATCAGCAACCGCCGCTACATTACCATTTACAGCAGATGGTTTTTCAGCCTTGCCAGAGGACGTATCAAACTTAACTCTTGAACCAATAAATGACGATCAAGTAAGGCTTAGATGGACACAGACTACCTCGATAGATGTGAAATTTGGGGGGCAAGTGTACATTCGGCACTCTCCCAGAACTGATGGGTCTGGTACTTTTGCAAATTCTACTGATATTATTCAAGCTGTTTCTGGTATTTCTACAGAAGCGATAGTCCCCGCAAAATCTGGAGAATACGTTTTAAAATTTCGTGATTTAAAGGGTAATTTTAGTTCTGGTGAAGCATCTGTAATACTTACAGTTCCATCACTAAAAGAACAATTATCATTACCATCTATTAGAGAACAAACAGCATTTAGTGGTACGAAAACAAATACAAGCGTTTCTGCAAATCAATTAACGCTGACAAACCCAGCTACAAATGCCTCTGGCTCATATAATTTCGCAAATGTTTTAGATCTTGGAGCAACTTTTTCTCTAAAAATAAAATCTCATATAGTTAATACCTCAGCAAATGTTTCAGACTTGTTTGATTCAATTCCTGATCTTGATGCCAGAGTAAACTTTGATGGAGCAGCCGCTGAAAAAGTAAATGCAGCTTTGTTAGTTAGAACAACAACTGACGACCCAACTGGATCTCCTACTTATGGGTCATATAACAAGTTTCAAAGTGGTATTTTTAGAGCAAGGGCTTTTGATTTCAAGGCAGATATTGACACTGAAGATACAAACGAAAATATTTTAATTCAAGAATTAGGTGTTGATGCTTTTCTTGATTCCAGAACAGAGCAAAGCACAACATTGATTGCGTCAGGGGCAGGGGCAAAAGATGTTACATTTGCAGCCCCCTTTTTTACAGGGACTTCAGCAATCGGGGGAAGTACATCAGCTTATCCACCTAGTATTGGTATTACAGCACAGAACATGGCAAGTGGTGACTTTTTTGAAGTTACAAACATCACTGGCACTGGCTTTCGAATAACTTTCAAAAATTCATCAAATGCCGCAGTTGATAGAAATTTCAGCTATTCAGCGGTAGGATATGGGCGTGGAGGCTAACTAAATGGCAAGAGTATCTTCAACAGGAAAAGAAACATCAAGTAATTTTTCACCAGCTAACGGAACAGGGGCTGCTGTAAGGACAGCAATGAAAGATGTGTTTGAGTCTTTACGAACATTGAATAGTGCGTCAGGAGATCCGTCTGGTACAGCAAACCTAGCAGCTTATCAACCTCATATTGATTCAGATACAAATTTACTTAAGATAAGAAACGCTGCAAACTCAGCATTTATAACAATAGGAAATGTAAGTCAAACAAATTTAGGTCTTTTGCCTTTGACTGGTGGAACTTTGACTGGTGTTCTTGGACTGTCAAATGCTACAGCTTCAGCACCATCAATTCATTTTGGAGACAGTTCAACAGGTTTATATAGAAAAGGTAGCAATCAAATTGGTCTTACTTTTAGTGGTACGGAAAAAGCTTTTTTCGATCAAAATGGTTTAACTTTACAAGCTCAAACAGATTTAAGATTTGCTGATTCTGACAGTAGTCATTATGTTGCTTTTCAAGCACCCGCAACAGTTGGCACAAGTTTGACATGGACATTGCCAGCGACTGACGCTGCTGTGTCTGGTTATGCTTTAGTCTCTGACGGATCAGGAACTTTAAGCTGGGCGGCTGCTGGAGGTGGTGCTACAGAGGGTTTATTTTGGGAAAATAATCAGACTGTGACATCAAACTACACAATTACAAATAATAAAAATGCTGGCAGCTTTGGCCCAATTACTATACAATCAGGTGTAACAGTTACAGTCGGTGCTGGTGAAACTTGGACAGTCGTTTAAATTATGAGTACACTTAAAGTCAATTCCATAATTCCAGTTGCGGGAGTACCAACAGGCGGTGGCGGTGGAATTATTCAAATAGTTCAATCATTAAAAAAAGATACTTCAACAACTTCTGTAACCACAAATACAACAAGTTCAGCTTTTGAAAGTGTAAGTAACCTGACTTGTACAATTACCCCAACAAGTTCAAGCAGTAAAATTTTAGTTGACTTTATGTTAAATTGTACTGTTGGACAAAATGGTACTCTATTAATGATGACTTTAACTAGAAAAATAGGTTCTGGTTCTTTTGCTGAAATAGATGATTATTTAGGCGAAGCAGATGAGAACAGAAATAGATGCAGCATAACATTAGTACCAGAGCATAATGGTTATTCTTGTAATCAAGCAAGACTGTCGTTTTTAGATTCGCCAGCAACAACAAGTGCTGTTACTTATGGAATAAGAGTGAGACACGATTCGGGTAGTACTTTAACTGTTTATATAAATAGAAATTATACAGACTCAAATCATGTTTATATCCCTAGACCTTGCACTGTTTTAAAACTTTCGGAGGTGTCAGCATGATTACTTCCATGTATAATCTAATTAAAAACTGATTATGGCCTTAGATCACGAAGCGATTTACAAAGCATATGCTGGAACTGTAGTTTCTATTGATGATTCTGCTGGTGCGTTTGATGCAAGCGGAGCTTCTGTAAGTCTCGACCAGAGCAAGATTGATAGTGCGAGAGCAACCTTAAATGCTGAAGCCGCTGCTATAAAGTATCAAACTGACAGAACAACTGATGGTTCAAAAACTTATGACACAATAGGTAACCAATTAGATATGCTTTTCAAAGCTATTGATGCTGACTCAGATTTAAAAACAAAATTCGCTACTTGGCATACTCATATTACTGAAGTAAAAAACGCTAATCCCAAGCCATGAGTTTATTAAAAGTAAATGAGGTACAAAACACCTCTGGTGGTTCTACCATTACAAACGTTGGTAAAATTATTCAAGTAGTACAAGCTTTTAAAACTGATGCTTTTAGTGTTGGTAATTCTTTTGCAGAGATAACAGGTTTAACTCCATCAATAACTGTTGCAAGTGGTAATAAAGTTTTAGTTTCCTATGGAATTGCTGTTTCTGCTGGGCCTAATGTTTATTCTGCACATTTAAAACTAAGAAGAGGAAGTACAGATATTGCAATATCAACAGCATCTACAGGTAACGAATTAAATGTTTCAAGTTTTTATTTGACAAGTTACGATTCCTATTCTGATACAACTTTTTCTAACTTTAATAATATGTTTTTAGATTCACCCTCTGCTGGCTCCCATACTTATAAGGCTATGCTTCAGAGTGGATATAATTCTTATAACGTATATGTAAATAGACCTTATACCTTTAGGAATTATAACAATTATGGTTGTGTAGTATCACATTTGACATTAATGGAGGTAGCAGCATGAGCCAACTAAAAGTTAACTCAATAGTGCCTGTCGGTGGTTTATCAGGTAGTGCTAATGGTGGAATAATTCAAGTAGTTTCTGTGGCTAAAACTGACACTTTTACAACAACAGCAGCTATTAGCAGTCCAGCAGCGATTACAGGAATGGCTTGTACGATAACACCTTCTTCAAATTCAAATAAAATTTTGATATTAGCTAATGTAGGAAGTTCTAGTGCTACAAACGGCGACTACGCTGCAAGATTTCATTTATTTAAAGGTGGTAGTGAGATAAGCGGAGCAAAAGGTGACGCTAGATCAAGCAGAACAAGAATGGCTTTTGCTGCAAGACATAGTAATTCAGGTCGTTATTCATCGCAGTCAATGACATATTTAGATTCACCAGCTACAACAAGTGCTACCACCTATCAGCTTTATATGTCTGTTGAGCCTAGTGGTGGTTCTGCTTGTTTAAATAGATCAGGAAACGATAGTGACCAAGAGGCTTTTTCTACAACCATATCAACATTTACAGTTATGGAAGTAACAACATAATGGCAATCAATCCAGCCCAAAAAGATTTTACTGTCCAACGCAGGGCTGATTTTCCCTTAACTCTTACTTTTAAAGACGGCAACGGCGATGCAATTAATTTAACTGGATATACTGTTGCTGCTGAAGTTTATGACGAATCAAGATCAACTTCTTACGGATCTTTTGCTGTAACTTACACAAATAGAACTGGAGGAGTTATTGATATAAAGCTAACTGATACACAAACAGCAGCTTTCACACCAAATGAATTAAAATATGATGTTTTATTAACAGAACCAAGTGGCGACAAATTTTATTATTTAGAGGGTACACTATACATAAGTGAAGGTTACACAGCATGAGCAGCCCTAATTCTGTAACTGTAAGTCAGGTTTCTGATGTGACTACAGTTGAAATCACTACGGCTGGCCCTCAAGGGCCAAGTGGTACTATCAGCGGATTGAATTTTGATATTACTGGCAAAGTTGATAATGCGGTGCTGTATTATCACGCTGCTAGTGATACATTTAAAGCAGATAACACAACAACAAAGCTTACACTTGTCAATGGAGGTAATTTTTAGGTCATGTCTAATACTATAAGAATTAAAAAAAGATCGGCTTCTGGAAGTGCTGGTTCACCCTCTAGCCTATCTCCATCAGAAATAGCTTTTAATGAAAATGATTTAAAATTATATTATGGGTTCGGTGATGATGGATCTACCCCACCAAATGCAAGCTCAATAATTACAATCGGTGGTTCTGGAGCATTTTTCAATAAGACAGATACAAGAACTGCAAATACAATTTTATCTGGCCCTACGACTGGATCTGCCGCTGCTCCTACATTTAGAGCTTTAGTTGTTGCAGATATTCCAACACTTACAGCATCAAAGATCAGTGATTTCGATACACAGGTCAGAACAAATAGACTTGACCAGCTTGCATCTGCCACCAGCACAGTTTCTGGAGTTACACCCACAGCTGATGCTCATTTTGCAACTAAGGGCTATGTAGATTCTGTCAGTGAGGGATTAGATGTAAAACAAAGTTGTCAAGTAGCTACAACAGCAAACATAACTATTGCAACGGCTTTGAATAGTGGTGATTCTATTGATGGAGTAACTCTTGCAAATGGAGATAGAGTACTTGTTAAAGACCAGAGTGTTTCTAGTCAAAATGGTATTTATGTAGTCGGGGACACACCAGTAAGGGCTGATGACTTAGCTACAGGGGCTGATGCGGCAGGGGCGTTTACTTTTGTTGAGCAAGGATCAACTAATGCTGATATTGGTTTTGTTTGTACTTCCAACAAAGGATCTGCTGTTGTAGGAACAAATAATTTAGCTTTTAGTACTTTTTCGTCTAGTGGAAACGTGACCGCTGGTGATGGTTTAGATAAATCTGGCAATGAATTAAGTGTTGATCTAAAAGCAAATGGTGGTTTGGTCATTGAATCCACTGAATTAGCTGTTGATCTTGCAGCAAGTTCGATCACTGGAACTCTTGCAATCGGTGATGGTGGAACAGGTGCAACCTCAGCTTCAGCAGCTAGAACAGCTTTAGGACTTGCTATTGGCACAAATGTTCAGGCTTATGATGCTGATTTAGATGCTTTGTCAGGTTGTCAGTCTGGTGGAGCAGCAGCCTTAGCAGCTTTGACATCATCTGAAATACAGATCCTTGATGGAGCCACAGTAAGCACTAGTGAACTGAATAAACTGGACGGCGTGACCAGTAGCACCGCTGAACTGAATATTTTGGACGGCGTGACTAGTACTGCTAGTGAATTGAACGTCTTGGACGGCATAACTTCCACGACTGCTGAATTGAATCTTATGGACGGTAATACTTCAGCTACTTCAACAACTCTGGCAGCTGCTGACCGTTTTGTATGCAATGATAATTCCGTCATGAAGCAAGTGGCTCTCTCAGACCTTGTGACCTTCCTTGAGGACGAAAGTGCCAGCAGTTTTAACATAGATGGAGGGACATACTAGAATCTAATTATCAGGAGGTAGAACAATGGCAAACACAATAAAGCTTAAAAGAGCAAGCGGCAGTGATCCATCAGCCTCTGATCTTTCAGTCGGTGAATTAGCAATAAGAACCAGTAATTGTAAATTATTCAGCAAAAATGATGGCGGTTCTGCTATCGGGATTGTCGCTGGTTCTGCTGATACATTGACCACTGCAAGAACAATCGCAGGGGTTAGCTTTGATGGTTCAGCAAACATATCTCTTAACAATAATGCTATAACAAATGGGGCGGGTTATTTAGCAGATATTGTAAGTGATACATCACCACAGCTAGGAGGTAACTTAGATCTTCAGTCCTCTGGTTTAACTACAAGCACAAGTAATGGAAATATAAAAGCAACACCAAATGGCACTGGTGTTTTTGAAGTGCTTTCATCTGGTTCAGTTGATGGTACTTTGCAACTTAACTGCACAGTAAATAGTCATGGAATTAAATTAAGATCTCCAGCCCATAGTGCAGGGCAATCTTACACATTTATTTTTCCAGATAATCAAATTGCTGCTGATAAATATTTAAAAGTAAAAAGTATTTCTGGATCAGGTTCAACAGCTTCTGGTCAGCTTGAATATGCTTCACTTGATGCAAATGATCTTGGAGAAGGAACTATTCCTGATGCAAGATTTCCTTCTACTCTGCCAGCACTTAACGGATCAGCACTGACTAATTTAAACGCAGATAATATATCCTCTGGCACTATTTCAGCGTCAAGAATACCAACACTCAACCAAAATACCACTGGATCTGCGGCAACTTTAACGACAGCAAGGACGATTGCTGGTGTATCTTTTGACGGATCTGCAAATATTTCTTTGAACAATAATGCTATCACCAATGGTGCTGGATACATTACAGCAACTCTTACAAATGAGGAGGTGCAAGATATTGTCGGAGGCATGGTTACTGGTAATACAGAAACAGGTATTTCTGTCACTTATCAAGATGCGGACGGAACTCTTGATTTTGTTGTAGGCACACTAAATCAGGACACAACAGGAACTGCGGCTATTGCAACCACTGTTACTGTGGCTGATGAGTCATCTGATACTACTTGTTTCCCTTTATTTGCCACCGCTGCCACTGGTAACTTAGCTCCCAAAAGTGGATCAAATTTAGCATTTAACTCATCAAATGGAACTCTTACAGCAACAGCCTTTTCTGGTGATGGATCTGCATTAACAGGAATATCGGCTGGAGCTACTGGTGGTGGATCTGATGAGATATTCTATGAGAATGGCCAAACTGTAACAACAAACTATACTATTACTAATGGCAAAAACGCCATGAGTGCAGGGCCTATCACAATTAATAGCGGTGTAACTGTCACTGTCGGTTCTGGAGAAACTCTTACTATTGTCTAATGAAAGAAATTACACAAAAACAAATTATTGAATGGCAAGCAGAACTTGACCTTCAAAAACAAAAAAAATTACAGGCAGAGCAAGTTCTTGATGAAACAAACAGAACTATTTTAATGATCGAGGGCGGTATTCAATTTGCTCAGATTGCATTGAAAAAGAACGAGTCAATAGGCCAGCAATCAGATATAGTGGAGCTAGGCCAACAATCAAAAAAAGCACCATCAAAGAAATAGGTGCTAAAGCCTTAATAAACGCTTCTTTCCACATAGTATGCTTGATCGAATTATTAAAATTATTTCTATTTTGTCATTTTTGATGTCATTATCAATGGCAGCTTTCGGATATGTAGCAATTCGCTATATGCAAAGCCCAGAATTTGAGAGGACATTGAAAAACAAGATCATGGGAAGTCTGGAGGATAAACTACCAGATGTGATGGGAGACAAGATACCTAATTTCACAGGGCCATCTGTACAGCTACCAGAACCACCAAAGGTGAACAAACTTGGAAATCCCAAGAATTGAAATACCACAGATAAAAATTAAAGAAATTTATATTCCCAGAATTAGAACATGGGAGCAATATCCAACAACTTTAGACATCATTGACAAACCAAAGCTTGATTATCCTGTTGTTAGTTATCCAACATTCGAGGCTTTACAATATCACCCTGATAAATTTATCCCAACAGATCCAGTAAAACAGCCAGAACAACCACAACCAGAAATACCGCAGCCGCCAGAATATAAAGGCGAAGTCAAAAAAGATAAAGAGTTCTTTATAAAATGTCCGTCTGAGGATAACATTCCAGTAGGTTCCTACCCCAATGACCTCAAGTTACAAGTGGTCATAGGTCATTCTGTAAAAAATGGTAAGTGTTATGAAATCTACAGAGATTCAACCTTTGTTGAGAAATGGATACCTAGCACTCCTATTCTTGTTAACACTTCAATTATTGCTGTTACTGCGGCTAGTTCTCCTATCATAGCCAATTTGCTCAAGAACCTTATCAAGACAGCCATCAAGCGTTTGACTAAATCTAAGGATAAATCAAAGGTACAAACATAAGCAAAGGAATCCAGAGGCCCTTTGTAGGCCATTCTGAGTGGAGCAAAATTACTTGTTTAGCTCAATTTTATGTGTATGAGGGATAACTTGGTTCATTTTCGGTTTACTTATAATATCGGAGCAAAGACCAAAGTATTCAGATTCAGGAGAATATTCAGCACCGCTGACTCTCAGTTCATGGCAATTCTTAAGCCTTGCGAGTTCATAGTTCAATCGGGCTGTCGATAAATTTTGCCGCATTATCTTTTCCTGAGTAGTTGCACTTTTAAGGCAAGCATTTTGAAAACGTTTATCAAGTGGGACAGATATTGTGGCAGCTATTCCAAAATTAAAAGATGTAGCATCTTTGTTTCCGCTGTAGTTTTCTCTGTAGAAAAGAATCTCACCAGCATTTGTGAGGTTGCCATCTGAGTCTGTTGCTTCGTTGTAAACTGGAGTATGGAAAATGTAGTCTTGAGGACGCTTTATTGCAACTGAAGTTGTGGCGAATGGGCTGATTGATAATGTAGCTCCAGAACATTTGATACCAGCACCATAGCTGTTCTCTGTCATGGGGCCTGTCAAAACTTGCGTTGCAAAATTACTAACGCTTGATGATGTATTGCTCTGTGGATTCGCTATTGTCGAGGTGTTGGCGTAACTAGGCAAACAAGAAAAAAGAGTTATTAGTTGGAAAATATAATAGTAGTATCTGTTACCACCTCTGAGGTCACTTGCCTTGTTATATCTATCACGCTTTCTAATGAAGGGCCTTTGTAAAACTCTGAAAATTGAAAAGCGTTGCCTTGAGTGGTTTGCTGCCATTGAGGTTTTTGATCCATATTCAAGCCTGTCCATTCGTAGGTAGTTCCATTGATGGTTTCTGTCACTGTGGCATTTGGCATGGATATTGAATCACAGTTGCCGCATGAGATACCAGAACCAGTGACACTGTAGGTATAACCTGAATTATAGCGAACCTCTCGGATTTGCTCAGTCAAATTATTAGTAGTCACAGACCGACTTGTTGAGGTAGCACTATTAAAATTAGGCACTACAGTTTGAGCATAAGATGGACTAATAAAAAATAAAATTGGCAGATATTTCCACATTAATCAACAGTTAAGTCTGTAACGAATTGACCAGTCAGAACAACTCCTGTTCCTGTTCCACCTGTCAATGACATTGTGTGATGATCTAAAGTGACCGCTGCTGTACCTACTGAACCAGCGGCAGTTGAAGTCAAATCACTGAAGTTGCCTACAGTTCCGACAGTTGGTGCTGATCCAGCAGTAGCATCACCCTCAAGGTATGACTGAGTGAAGCTGAAGGTTTCACCAGCAGTGGTTTGTGTTGCACTTGGCATGGTTACTGCGGGAACTCCATTTGTAACAGATCCAAAGCCACCCACACTTGCAGCGTCCCCACTTGTAGTAGTTATATTTGTGCCGCTTATGCTGTAAGATGAGCCGATTTTGTCAGCAGAAGTCGCAGCGGACAAACTTTCTAATTTAACTGATGATGTGATTGTACTTTGAATGTCACAATAGGCGGCAGATGGAATACAGAGTGCAGTTAGTAGTAAGAGCTTTTTCATTTGGTGCTAGGTTTAGGGGACTTATTATCTACTATATTATCTTTTTTCTTTTTTATCTGGAAACCCAGTGAAGCTGTTGAAGCTGAAAAAATACTTGCAATGAAGGTCGGGTCAAAATCTACAATTTTTTTACCAGATGGCGGTTCGTAGTATGAGAGGGACAATAGCGTGGCACTCCAAAGAAGAACGCAAACTTTGACAATGGTTTCGACTTTGCTAGGCTCTTGATCTTCCATGAAAGTTAAGATTATTGTTTATTACTGGCATATTAGCTATGTTTGGAAAAACAAACAATTCAATGATTAGATTTATCAAGCCCATTTTAAAATTTTTCGTCAAGTCAAATGCAGTGAAATCCTTAGTTGTAGGGTTGCTAGAGGACTATGCCGCTTCCACTGAAACGGATATTGATGACGAAATTGTAAAACTGGTAAAAGAAAAGTTATGGCCTAGTGTGTAATGAAAAATATAATTGATGCACTGACTAGCAGCTACAGCCTTGAAGGTGAGTTTGAAGTGCAAAAGTCTATACAGTTTATACAGAACATGGAAGACATAGAGCTACTCAAGCCCTATGCCATTAAGCTATTACAGACAAATGCGAAACAGGCTCATTTTATTAGTTCTTCAATTGAAGTTATATCTCAACAAGCAGTTTATTTATATAAATTAGAAAAACAAAAAAGCAAGAAAAAAACGACCTTTTGGGATCGCTTTAGATATATAATGTTTGGGAAAAAGTAGAGGTCTTACAGACTTTTTATCGCTTATTACTGCCTAATATTGGAGGTATTTAACCTTTTGCCCGACAGTAATCCTCGAAGGGAACTCATATCTTTTTGCAAAGTTGTTGCGTCAGAACCTAAAGGGCAAAAATTCTCAAAATTGCAAAAGAGCAGCTTTTGATCCTAGTCGAAGATCATCATGCCTCTACTTATGGGACTAAATCGTTTTCCGTAATATCAAACCATTTAGCAGATTCGTAAACCATACCAGTAAGCTCATCTGTTTTTGTGACTCCGCAATACTCATAGAGTTTTTTTGTTTCTGGTTCATAAAAGATTTGACCCACATAAGGGTTAACAGGAAAAGAAATTAGTTTCATGGTTAGAAAGGAAGATCATCTGGTAGCTCAGGCTGGTTCGCTGGTACATCTACAGTCCTCTCAGAGGCTTCTTTATGAGGCATAGGCTGTATTCTGCCAGAGTTGCCCCACATACCGCCCCAAAGCGAAAATCCAGCAACCTCATCATAATCTGATTTGTTTTTATAAACTCTTATTTTTGTGCCGTCCATCTTGGCATTATCGACAGCTTGCAAAATCCAGTTCGCAGCTTTGAGGCCCTCTTCACAGGTGAAATCAATAACTATGTTTTGATCTGGGGCGTTTTCGTTGTTGCTGTTGTTGCGAGTAAATCTTACTTTTGCAAGGAAAGCAGGGGTGTTGGCCATAATTAAAAAGGTTTTAAAGGGGTGATTGCGTTTGCCTCTTCCCATGCGAGGACTTTGTGTAGCTGGTATCTGATGCGGGTGTTGCCCCTCGCTAGTGGTAGCGAAAAGGGCAATTCGTAGTACTCAGGGCCATAATCTCTGGCTCTCCAGCTTTTGATGGTATTGGGACTTAGCCCATACCTTTCTGCTAACTGCTCTGTAGTTAGGAATTGAGTTTCGGTGACTGTCATGCGGTTAGTTCAGTTTTTTTGGTGTCTAGTAAACCACTAAGGACTTTGTATTCATCTTGAGTGATCTTTCCTTGAGTATAACGCACCTCTAAATTTGATTCATGGGATAATAACCTCTCAAAGTCTGTTTCTTTTTCAATAGCTGCTTTGGCAGCAATAAAGACATTTTGAGGCGGTGCGGCCTGTCTGGATTTGTGTGCTTTTTCAGCTTCAAATTCCATGTTGTTATCCATATCAGTTTCAACACCAAGAATTAACTTGATACTGTATCTTCTTTGATAGGTGACAGAACTGCCCCAGACATGAGCTTCATTCTTTTTCTGCATATCTCTAGGAGGTATGAACAAAGGCAATTCGCTTACCTCTTCATGGCCACCCTCATGGACTAATTTAGTTTTGATTGTGGTTTCACCTGTTGGGGTATAACCAAAGACTTGGGAAATATGCAATTTGTTTTTATGCAAAACAGGTTGTATTTTGGAAAGCATTTGCTCAAGTGGCAAATAGCTATATCCAAACTTACCAACTCCAACATCTTTAGTCTTTGCTAGTGATGGAAATTCTTGTTGAGCTTTTTGTAAAGCTTGAATGAATTGGACTTTAGGTTCAGTCATTTTTTAATTACCTCTATGATTGATGATTGTTTTTTTGCTGGTTTTTGAATCTTGTACATTTTGGTGTTTGGTCTTGGAGCAACAAACTTGGTAATAGATTCACTTGTGATGTAAGAGTTGAAACACTTGATAAAAGCATTAAGCATATATCTTTGGGTTCCATAATGCCTTTTTCTGAAAAATGGGTCTGATAATTGATTTCTAAAAGAAAGAATCACGCTGTCTGAAGATAAGTTTGCACCTAAAGTCACAGCGTCCCAAAACTCCCAGATTTGAACATCTGACCAGCCAGTATCTAAAAGTAAAATAGAAAGAGCAAGTCCAAGACTAGGAGCAAAGCATTTAAATCTTTTATGTTTTGTCTTAATTACTGAAAGCAAAGCCTCGATCTCCTCTGATCTTTTTTTATAAATGTTTGTGATTTCAGTAGATGTAGGCTGCTGAATAGCAGTTCCACTCCATGTTGAGTTAGGAAATCTCTCATAACAGATAAGAACTTTAATAGCTCCAGAAACCACAAGACCATTTTCACTGCCAAGAATATCTAAAGCATCACCAGTAGTTCTT
>VTLG01004443.1_pt1 | contig 21154 bp, 32 predicted proteins | sample 4694571 | NCBI WGS metagenome assembly VTLG01 (sample SAMN12604809, study PRJNA352737) | marine metagenome | biome: ENVO:00000447; feature: ENVO:00000209|ENVO:00000569|ENVO:01000036; material: ENVO:00002151; isolation source: viral sequences binned using virsorter ... | reverse complement strand
CTCTATCCATCATATCTTCTAATTTATTAGCACCTGCATCTGAGGAGCCGTTTCCGAGGCCACTAACAACGTCAGCAGGCACAACAAACTCACCATCAGAAAGTAATACATCTTGATCTCCTTCCATAGAGGCAGGTATCATATCAGCCATGCCATCTCCTGCACCGCTAACCATACCATCGCCCTCACTAGGAATAGCTGGTATTTCACCAGATTCAACTCTGTTAATTAAATCTTGTAACGCTTCTTGACCAAACTGAGCTACAAATTGTGCTAATATTACACTTTGTCTGTCAGTGTCTATTATTTCACCTTGTAAAACGTCAATAGTGCTACTAATTAATTCTTTATCATTCATTCCTTGATCTGTCATGCCACCAATACCTGCATCCATAGCCATATCCATAGAATCAACTTCACCGCCCTCTGCAAAGTTTCTTGGTATCCTGTAGTCAAATTCTCCCTCTTTACCTGCGTCATACCCAAACTCTGGGAAAATAGATGTATTTTTAATAGGCATACCTCTTGGCGTTTCTACTTCTTCTTTTTTTTCTGGTCTAAACTTAGGCATTGGAGCCATTGCTGCACCAAGGCCAGCCCCTATAGCCTCCGGCCTAGTAAGACCCGCCATAAAACCCGGAATATCTCCTGTAGTTCCGCCTTGAGCTGTCATGGCTGATGGCAAACTAGCACCTCCTAATGGTGTTGTAACTGCTGGATTAGTAGTGCCAAATCCCGGCATAGTGCCTCCAGCGATATTAGATCCACCTGCTAATTTACCCCCAAGGAAACCACCTAAGCCACCTAAAGCAGCGGCTTGCAATGCATCTTGCTGATCACCACCTTCTAATAGCTTACCTATACCACCACCTATAGCACTAGCTGCAAAAGCGGGTATAGCTGTTGCTCCTAAAGCTGTAAATATTTGAGGTGCTGCTAAACTAAGTATTGCTGATAACATGTTACGCTCCTAGTGCTTTCATTCTATTTATTAAACGCTCTGCTCTGTTAGGCACTTGTGTTCTCCATTTCGAGTCATACATCTGATTTGCGCTCTCAGTAAAGTCCATTATTGATATACTTGCTCTAAGTTTACTAAATTTACTTAGTCTTGTGTACCCCAAATTGTACATCATATTACATAAAATTAATTGCGCCTCTTCTGGCAGTTCATCAAAATTACTAAATAAATTTTTACAATCTGTTATAGTTCCTTGTATATCGTTGTCAAAACAGCTATTTACACGCTCCTCGCTAACAGGCGTTCCTACAGGTTGTCCATGTTCTGGATCAGAATCAAGCACCAAATGGCCAATCCCAAAAGTAGGCAAGTTAAGGTGATCCAAGTAAATTGCATGTACTTTTCCTTCATCTGCTTCTAATTCTTGTCTTAATTTTTCAATATTCATTATAATCTCCAAAACTTTACGTAAAGTTTTATTTTTTATGTGCTTTTCTTATACTTTCTTTGCCTCTTTTAAATATACCAGCAACTTTATTTTTTCCCATCACCTTTGCTCTTTGCTCACCAACTGTAAGTATCTGTATCTTTCTCGCAAAAGGCTTACTGACTCTTTTAACTTTTGCAACCGTAGCTCTTGCGTCTGCTTCTGTGGCAAACTTGATGCCAACTGTGTCTTTTGGGTTCTCATCTGTGTATAAACGCCTGCCAGAACCTTTTGGTTTTTTTCCTGTTCCAACTTTAGGATCTCTTTTTTTTGCCATCTTTCTTAGCCTTACTAGGTAATAACCCTTTATTTACTGCTCTTGCTCTTTCACTAAATCCTAGCTTTTGTTTCTTTGCTAATTTTCTTCTAATTGTGTGAAGTTTAGCTACCATTTTATTTCTTTCTTTGTGTTTTTTTGGCTTGTGCAAAGTTTTTTGCAGTAGGCGCGCCTTTAGCACCTCTCTTTCTCATCTTCTCTCCACTACCAGCTTTTATTCTTTTTCTTTTTTTATGTATATTTGCGTATAAACTCATAACATGTATCCTTAAATGTCTAAATAAATCTTGTATTACTTTGTCAAGCCTTTCTGCTTCTCATAGGTTCTGAGAGTTCCAATTCCTAGCATGCCACCAAGAACAGTTAAAAGTGTACCCATATCAAAATCAGGCAGATCAGGTAATTCTAAACCAGCAAAACTTGCACCGAATATAATTAGATCTTTCACGATAAAATGATAGGCAAAAGCAATCGCACAGACCCACCCAACTGCTGGGCGCCAGCCGCCTTTGAATATAGAGCCACTTGCTGCCTCTGCTTTGTTAATCTCTAACTGAGCAAGCAGAGCCTCCTGAGCATGTTTTTCAGACATGGTAGCTATTTCGTGAGCCAACTTAGCCTTTTGATCTGCATCAGGTATAAATTTATCTAGTAATCCTGTAACTGGTCCTATAAGAGCTTGTAACATTAATATATCCTCACTTTATCTTTGTTAACATAAGGTACAAGTTTGCATATACATTCATAAGTAAACTTCTCGTCATCTTTCATATATGTCTGATTACTTAGCATTTGTCTAAAATCCATACATGAAGCTGCGCTTCTAAAGTAAATACCATCTCTGTCAGCCACTCCATTAAGATAACATGCTAATATAAACGCTGTCATTATAAAGATGTCCCCGGTGTTCTTACAATAGCAAATTCTTGTATACTAGCAATAACATGTAATCTGTCTACATGACCTGCAGTAACTTTTAAAATTTCTCCAGCTTTTAATATATAATCGTTTGTTAATAATTCTGTTGTAGTATTTGCGTTAATTGTTTGTGTTTGAAATAAAGTAAACTCGTGATTTGTTTGAGCGCCAGAAGAATTTAAACCATCTCCTGTAACAGTAATAGTTATTGTAGACGCGCTTCCAGAATCATTCACCACTAATAATGAATTAATTACAGATGCGTTTGAATCCGCATTACTTGGCGCTGTGTATAAAGTAACCTGCGAAGTGCCAGTAAGGTCTATTTTTGCACTTGTAAGCCCTTGTACATATTGCGGTAAACTTACTACTAACATTATCTTCTGCCATCTTGTATTATATTCACTTGAGGTGACCCTAATTTAAATTTAGTACCTAATGATGCCCCTGTATCTTCAACACGAAGAGCAAATGTTCTGCCTCTTATTCTAACATCTAATTTATTGGTAAAAGCCTCAACAGGTGTTGAAGCTGATCTTTGTGTTGTATTGCTGTCGTCAGTTTGCGTAAACCCTGATCCACTATGGGTTCTTGCTTTTATAGTAAAATCAACTTGAGGGTTAATTGCAGTTGACCCTTGAAAATTTATATCAGGTATAATTGAGTTCACAAAAGAAAACCTATCTGCATTACCTAAAGCTATAGGCGCAGTTTCAACAAAAGATGTCATAGCAGATCCATCATCATCAAATCCAGTTTCATGGTTGTATAAATACTGCCCGCCTGTTGCCATAGGCAAGTTTCTTATGCCTCTATCAAGCCATGCTTGTCTTGCCAAAGTTCCAAAATACCAAATATTCTCTGTATAATTATAAATAACATATTTATCTATTTCTCTATTAGTATTAGAGTTGCCGGTTATAGATGGATAAAACCACCAAATCTCACTAAATTCTGTATTTACGCCTACATGAACTTTGTCTCTTTCTTCTAGGTTAAGATCCAAAAAGATTTTGTCCTTGACAGTACAAGGCAGTTGTTGTGTCGATCCATTATAAACATAAAATGTATCTATACCCATCCAATACACACTATCGTCTACAGCTATAGCTGAAAAAGGACTCATAATTGTAATATTTTTTGACAACTCTTTTATACCAAAGGTGAATGGTGGGCCGGTAAACCTCATGGAGTGAAGGCTTTTATTCGTAAAAACAAGTATTTGTTCTTTTGTTTCTACAGCTTGCATAAATGTAGACCCACCACCTATTCTTAAATCTCCCGCAGTATTAATATCAGTAGGAAAAAAATCTACAGGATTTTCTTGTGAAGAAAAACGTATTAATAAAGGATCTTGAATGCCATCGCCCCTTGTTGTTGTTGGTGTAGCTCCAATGCCATCACAACCAAAACATATGATGTGCCTGTCTTGGTCTGAAACTAATACCTGTTTTGCTACTTGAGGGACACTAGTTTGACCACTAGAAAAGGTATCTGTAGCGCTCAATTCTTCAGCTCTGTTTGTAACGCCATCAGATTTATCCCAATAAAATATACCGCCATCTCTTGGATTAATTAATAAATCTTCACCAAAATTATCATGTGACCACAATCTTATTTGCGCACCAGAAACCCTAACAGCAGCGGCTGAACCCCATCCAACAAAATCATTATCTGCACTTGCATTGCCCGCAGTTCCATCAGTTGAATTACCAGCAAGAAAAACGGCCACTGAGTTTGAATGAGCTACCGCATCTGTTACAACATTTGATGTTACAGAATTTACTGTTATCGTTGTGCCATCAGACTGAGTCAGTGTATCATTTGATCCACCATGTGCCGCTGTATTTACATTTGTGCTTGCACCTGCTCCAGCATAAGCTCTCACGACTGTTAAGGTGTTAGTTGCAACATTTGTAACTAACATTAATTCATCTTCAATAACTATTATATCATTTACTACTATTTGATGAGCAACACCCTCTGGTCCTACAGGGTTGGAGTTAGACAAGACAACGGTAGTTGTAGAATTGTTTATAGCACCATTTAGTGTTGTGTTTACAGCCGCATTAGTTGTTCCGCTCCAAAAACCAGCACCCCAGCCAGTACCTCCAATTGTATTGTCAAGACCTACATTTATTTGATATTTTGCAACAATACTTGACCCTCCAGTTTCATCATCATCAGCAGTAGCAACAACATTCGCTGTTATTTTATAGGAGTTTGAATTTATTATTGATGTAATTTGAAATTCAGATTGTAAAATTGCTTGCGTTATATTGCCGCCTGATCCTAAACCTACAGAGTTAACACCAGAAAAAGTTACAAAATCATTTTCGTTTGCTCCATGCGCATTATCCGTTACTGTAATTAATGTAGAATCATTTGATCCATCTCCAGTAGAATCAAAATTATCACTAACTGAGGCAGAAAAAGTAACATCTCCCGGAGATGTTTGTACTCTAATAGGTGTTATATCATTAAATGTTTGCCCTTCTTCAATATAATATTTTAAATGTGTTCCGATCCCCATAAAATCAGAACCGTCAAGCGCTACCCAGTTATGTAGCCTTCTTGCGCTACCTAAATATGTGTTGGAGCTATACTTTTCCCATCCACCTATTTTTTCTGGCGATCCTAATCTAAATCTAATTTTATCACCATCTGTATATCCGCCTTGATTGCTAAAGGGTGTGATGTCAGATACGATACCAGATTGAAATTGCAATTTATTAAAAGGCATTACGCAGTACCTCCAGTTAAAGACCCACTGCCACTTGATGTAACATTACTTACGCCTTGTATTGATTTACCAGACGCACCACCAGATGAGCCGCTTGCTCCATTACCGGGGGCTGATGAAGGGTAGCTTATTGATGTTCCAGAGCCATTGTTTCCAGTGGATCCGGATGTCCCTGAGGCGCCAAATGCCCCTCCTGTACCTCCAGTTCCACCAGTTCCAGCATTAGTGCCTCCAGTTCCGCCTCCACTGCCTGAATCAGCAGCCTGATTATATCCTTGACCAACACCACCTGTACCACCAGAACCACCATTAGTCGGAACATCAATAGTTAAAGACAAAGTGCAAGTCATATCATTATAAAAAAACTTAGATGCAGTACCAGTTGAATCACTACCTGCTGTATAAGTATAAGGCCCAACAGTATAATTACAGAAATAATATAATGTGTTTGCTGCTAAAGGGGCCTTTATACCACTCCAATCGACAGCATTACCATATAAACCTCCACCTTGTCCTTGGCTTGCTGTATTCTCTGCTGTGCTAATGTCTATTCTTGGCTGACCACGGTGTCCATACTGACCGTCTTCTGGATAAGGATTAGAAATTCGACCTGTTAAAGTATATTCAGCGGATGTGTCAACTTGAAATGAAAACCACACTGGACCTCTTTCTGATATATTACTTCGCACAGGATTACTTGATATTTTTAACCCCCATTGACTCGAACCAATTCCGCCCCATGTTCTGGGTCCAAATGCTGTGTCTATTTCATAAGTAACAAATGAAGGTGCAGTTCCTGTTTTATCAGTTACGTTAGATATTACAGCAGTTGTAGGACCGCTTCCAACACCACCAGTTCCTCCTTGGCCACCGCCTCCACCACCGGCTTTTATAGTTCCATTGTTGACCAATGTGACGGCAACACTACCATCAACTTGTAAAGCATTTCCGCCAGTGCCACCATTTGTATTACCGCCTGCCCCTTCTATACTGCCATTGTTTGTTATGGTAATTGAGCCAACTCCTGTGCTATCTATAGTTAAGGCTGCATTAGAAGGATCAGTAGAACCAACTGTTTGCGATGAATCAATTACTATTTCTTTAGGATAATCAATAGCAAAGTCATCGCCAAAAATACCAACCCCACTTTGATCTGTTGCTGTTGAAGAAAATGTTTTTTTAAATCCTCTAATTTGTCCATAAAAATCATTTATTGATAGAGGGCTGTTATTAGCACTTGTTGGAACATTAGCGGATAAATTAGTTGAAGTATTATTACTAGCATTGTCTCTAACGAGAGTTCCGCCCCTGTAGTAATCATTTAACAAAATAGGCGCTGAAGACCCGTTGTTATACTCATCTCTTATATTAGATAAAGATATTGTACCGCTAGATTGTATTGCCATTATAAACTTGTTCCAAACGCTGTTATGTTATCAGCCGATGTTACTGCACCATTAGATCCTAGTTTAAATACTGTTGTTCCATTATATTTAAATAACAATTCATTGTCACCAGTATCTAATGATATTGCCCATTTACTTGATCCAAATAAAATCGCCTGACCATTTGTATCGAGATCACCACCTAATTGTGGGGTTAGATCATTAACTAAATCAGTAGGAACTGCCGAAACATTTGCATTTGAACCAGTTCCATCAGCAAAGACTATAGCGGAAGAACCTGCTCCTAGTAAAACCTCAGTTCCGCTTCCGTCTGATGCATTTGCATCTGCAGGACCTTGTCTAATATTAGCTATTTGTGCAGTAGTGTTTTTTATAAAAAACCATTTCTGTTGATCATTGGGAGTTATATGTAAATTAAACTGACCACTAGGTGATCCTGATAATACTATGACTTTATAATGACCATCAGAAAGCTGACCATCAACAGTTGTAAGGGATGTGTTACCAGTAATAGTTAAAGTAACAACACCATTTAATGTTCTGTCAATTATATCAAAATTATTATTTGTCGTGTTACCCCAAGTACCAGACTGTTCCCCAGATCCAATTTTTTCTATACCTGTGTTTGATGTATATGTACTTGCCATTTTTTACCTCACTGTATTTCTGTCCAAGTCTCTGTGCCAGATGGCGTTATTTCTGTCCAAGTTTCTGTGCCACTTGGTGTTATCTCAGTAAATGTTTCTGTTACAGCATCTGTAACAACTGCTGTATACAGTATATCTCCAGACACTGTTTTTGTAAAATTTATTTGCTGAGAAGATGTCCCAGCAGTTATAAAATTACCTTGAGTAGTTTTTGAAAAATTACTATCTAAACTTGCAATAGCCTCTCTTACAAAAGCTATATTTTCTGCTGTAGTTATAAAATTACTACTTACTTCAATGTTTCCGCTAATCTTTGTGCTAACTTCTGCAGTTTGAGTAAATATACCACTGATATCAATTTTACCAACCAGCGTTCCTACAGCAACAGTAGCAGAAGAGCCTATTGCGCTCATCTCTGCTGTTGCTACTATTAAATTACCACCTACATCGGCAATAGCTGCATCAGCAATAGCTGAGTGACCCAACATCAATCAGCTTCCTCTATCTTGTTGCCTTCAGCTACCCATTCTTGGATTGCTTGGTAGTGTCTGTTATCTGTATCCATTGGAACAGACATATCTTGTCCATCTATAGTAGCATTTACACTTACATTTTTTCCGTCAATGTTTTTAAAGTATTTAGCTTTTGTAATGTTCATCATATCTCCTACAATTCTGCATCCCAATGTAAATAGGAAGTTGCATCATTATTAAATCTTAATACAGAAGAACGACCAGATGTTCCCCCACTACCACCACTAAATCCTATTTCTGAAGCCTGACCATTACTGTCAGAAGATACAGCAGTTTGATTAACAGTAGTATCACCACCCAAAAGACCCCAATTACCTGATTTAGTAACACTTGGTGCAGCTCTCATTTCTACTGGGTGTCTTACTGTTCCTAACATAGCACCAGTTGTATAATTTGTTATTGTAGCAATATTATAATAAGCACTGCCACCTTGTTTGTGAAAATACCTCTGACACAAAGCTAATTCTTCCCCAAGTGACCTATGCTCAAATGGTGTGGCTTGTGAACCTGCCTCAATCTGGATTCCAGTTACATACCATTCGTTTGATGTGCTATCGGCAAGATTGACTGTTTGTTCAGGCGCTCTAATAGATTTAGAATCTGATTGCCAAGTTGTAGGTGTTGTTCCAGATGTCCAATTGCTTCCAGCGGCAAGTACAAAATATACTCTTATACCTTGTCCATTATCATTAGTTATTGAAGAAGCAGTATCTCCAGCAAAAGTTATTGTTTTCTTTTCCCAAGTATCAGCAGATGAAATTGTATATGGAGCAGAAATGGTCTTGCTATTATCATCTGCAAAAAGCCAAATACTATAAGTGCCTGTTTTATTACTACGCACCCAAAAAGACATTGTTATACTTTCTGCGCTTGAAGTGCCATATTTTAAATATTGTAAATTTTGTGCTTCTGTAACTTGTTGAACAACTAAAAAATCGTCTGCACCTAAACTTGTATCAGCAGCCGTGCAATCCATTTTTAATGAATTTCCAAAACCTTGATCAGTAGGGGCGGTTGACGATTGTGAAATAGTCCAAGTACCAGCATTTACAATTTGTGTTTTGTATCTATCAATACTGTCATAGGAAGTGCCTGAACTTAAAGATGATGCAGAAGTTGCTCTTTGCACTATTCTCATGTCACCATTGATAATAATATTCCTTCGCCCACTAATTTGACTATTAGTTAGGACTTCACCCATCTTTGCTAATTCTGCTGCTTTGGTCATCTGTTATGCTCCAATCAATGCAGATATTTCATCATCAGTTAAACCTAATCCTTTAAGTTTATTTATTGCTGATGTTTTATTGTTTGCTTTTGCAGTATCTTCATTTTTTATTTCTTGTATTTTTGCATTTACCTCTTTTTCTGTTGGCATAGTTGCTGTCTTGTCATTAAGAATAATATTCTCGTAAGCCATTCTTTTATCACCAGTATAATCTTTTTTCCAACCATACCATTGGTTTTTATCAGTGTTAAATGTTATCAAAGCTTCTTGTAAATAATCTCTATCCATTATTGACTAGCTCCTAGTTTGATGAATGTAAAGTGTGTGGTATTAACATCTGTATCTCCAACTAAACGAGAACTTGTACCAAAACTATCTGCATAAAATTTCACTTGAAATGTACTTGTATTAGTAACATTTATAAAAGCATTACTATTGCCAGTATTTCTATCAAAAGAACTACCACCACCACCACCATTTGCTCTAGCAACATTATTAAAATTTGCACCACTTTCTGACGAAACTTGAGTGTAAACATCAGCACTATTATCTGATACAGCAATAACCATTGGTGTACATATTATTAGATATAAGCCAGTTGATGGAAACGTAAAAATACCACTACTTTCTGTCATTCCAGTTCCAATTTTAGAAAATGTTGGTTCATCTACTCTTTCTAAATTGGAAGTTATACTTCCATTAAAACCATTTGATGTATCTGCTGTTAATCTAAATTGGTCTGCTTCAGAAATAAATGCACCAACAGGAGTTTGTGTAAAAGTAACAATACCACTGCTTGATATAGACATTGCGTCTGTATCACCTACAGAACCTATTTGTCCACCATTAGCTATTGTTATACCACCACTATGTACACTTCTACCTGTAAAAGTAGGTACACCTGTTACATCAAGTGTACCACCCATAGTAACATTGCCATCAAATGTACCACCATCTGCTTTACTTACAGTATCTGCCACGCTAAAAGCATCAAAAACTATTATTTCTACTAGATCGCTGACCGATGCAGCTTGAGCTAATTCTATTTGAGTCCCAGTTGTAGATGTATAATCTGCATCACCTAACTTTACACCATTTTGATACACATCAACAAAGTTGCTATCTGTGTAACTTAATGTTGCACCCTCTGACCCTGCACCTGTAAAAATGGTTTGACCAGCCGTGGCAGTGTAAGTGTGTTTTCTTCTAACTCCAAATTGTGGGCTGACTCCTATATACGGCATATTTACTCCGTTGGTTTATCTGGAAATTTAAAATTTTTATCCGTGATTGATTTAAATGTTTTGGTTATATCTCTCAGTTCTTGTCTGTATTTTTTCCACTCTGTATCGTTTGACAAAGTAACATCTCTTGATTGTGTCCAATCTGTTTGAGTCAATAAGTTATTTCGTAAAAATCTTAATTCATCTAAATCTCTTTCAGCTTGACCATCATCCCATTTTTTCTCTTCAGCTTCTAATTCTTCTTGTTCTTTATCAGTAAGCTCAATTTCAATTCCATTTACATTTTTTATTCTATTTTTCATTATACAATACCATATAATTTAAAGATTCCACTAGCTATGTCATCAGATGTAGCTTTTATTCTTATTGCATCAATAGTAACTGAATTTGATTCGTACGCACCCAAAGATTGAGTCATTATATAATAACTATCACCAAACGCCCAAAAGTCACCATGTATAACAGTTCGTCTTGCTCCTCCTAAATTGTGAAACGTCAATGTGCCATGACCGCCACCTTTATTAGCAGTGTTACTTATTCCATGATAATTGTATCCAGCAAAATCATTAAAATAAGTTACATCTGTTGCTGTCGTTGAACCATTTGTATATGACCTATGCGTTAAACAATTATATTGGCTATCTCCATAATAAGATGAACCTGCATTAGAACTTACTAAAACACGAATATGTTTACCATTAGTTTCTGGAACAAAAGCATCTATTGTAATTTGATATCTTGGGTAAGTGCTATCTAAAACAACACCATTACTGCCATTAACAAAATCAACAGTAGCAGTATTACTTGAAATAGTTATTGACCTAAGAAGTTTTCTTGTGCCTGCTCCTGTCACAGAGCCACTAAATGCAAATGTATCTGCTAAGTTTATGCCCTCTGCTTGTACTTTTGTTAATGCCATCCTTTACTCCGTTGGTTTCTCAGGAAACTTAAAATCTTTGTCTTTCATTGACTTAAAGGTTTTTGTTATATCTCTTAATTCTTGCCTATATTTTTTCCAAGCATCGCTCATTGTTACATCACCTAATGCCATATAATCTGTTTCAGCAAGCAATTCATTTCTTGCAGATCTTAATTTTAATAAATGTCTTTCTGCTTTGCCATCTAACCATGCCTTTTCTTCAGCATCTTTTATTTTTTCTTCTTCTGCTGTGAATTTTTGTTTTCCACCACCTGCTAATTGATGATATCTAGACATATTGTATCCTTAATTAAATCCATATAATTTAAATTTACCAGTGTGTTGACCACCACTAAGTTGAAATAATATACCTCTACAATAGTAAGCGCTATAAGTTCCGGGGTCCATGCCAACATGAAAAGTAAATGCTTTGTGATTAGCATCTTCATCAGAAAAACTACCCTGACCATTAAATGCTACAGGTGCATCTGTTGTATTTACATTTTGTAAAATACCATGAAAAGATCCACCCTCTCCAGTAGCATTTCCTATTTCATCAGTTCCTATAACTCCATAAGAACTATTGTAATTTTGCGATCTATATGCACTTGTGCTTGAGTTCATACCTAATTGAGAATTTCCATAAGAATGATGGTTACCTGATATAATACTTCCTGCGTCACCACTTGCAGTTGTTGTTAAATAAAATTTAACTTGCATTTGTACTTCATCTTGTGTTGAAGTATGAATTTCATACAAAAAAAGATAGCTATCATATGTGCTGTTTATAAAACTATTATTAATAACAAATGTACCATCAGATGTGCTTATAGCTTGATCTACTAATTTTACTAAAGGACCACCTGTAGGTGATTGAGTAAAATTAACAACACCACCACTTGATATAGAAATAGCATCTGTATCACTTGCACTACCAATATTACCTGCGTCAGGTATAACTATATTACCTGTAAATGTACCGCTTGTTGCACTCAAAGCACTTGTAGCTGGATGATTAACGGTAGCCACAGTTCTAAATAAATAACAAACAAAAATATTATTTGTTCCGTTTGAGGGTGCATCAGTGCCTTGAAATGTCAGTGTTGTACCATTACTAACTACATAAGATATAGAAGGTTCTTGTATAACGCCATCAACGGATACAAGTATATCCTCATCAGAACCCACAGAATGATCTAACGTAAATACTTTGTTTGATCCGTTACCAGAAAATCTTGTTGCAGCTTGTGAGGCTACAAATCTATTTCCTACCTGATTTCCTATGTATGACATATTTTATCCTTCACTAATCGTATCAACAACCGATACCCAAACATCTGCTGAACTGGCAACGCTGCTTTTGACATTAAGTATATCACCAGATACCATTACAACCTTTGCACCACCATCTAATACCTGTAATGCTGAACCTACTGGGATTGGAGCGGCTTTAACAATATAATAGTCAAGAGTACTACCTGTTCCAGTGATATATACATCTACTAAAATTTGTGAAGTTGCGACATTAGCTATATTAATACCAATTAAAGCATCATCAGAATTTGCAGTTCGTAAAACTACTTCACTTGTTCCCACATTCCTTGCAATGCTTCTTTCAAAATCTTGTGCCATGTTTTACTCCTATAAAGCTATAGCCATTGCCACAGCAAAACCTTTGCCTGCTTTTGCATCTATTTGTGTTTGCACAGCAGATGATACGCCATCTAAATACCCAATTTCCGTAGACGTTACTGCACTTACTGACACATCTCCATTGCTGTCAGAGACCAATGCTCTTGATGCTGTCAAGTCTTCCATCTTGCTAAAATTTATTGCAGCACCTGACGCAACGCTCGCATTTACAACTGCATTTGCTGCAAGTTCGTCTGCACCTACGGCATCGTCTGCTATCTTAGCGTTAGTAATAGCGTTTGCTGTAATATTTTCTGTACCAACTGTTGCAGCAGTTGGAACTCCACTACTGTTTACTAAAAAAACATGATGTGCAGTTTGATGTTCAAGTTTGGCGAGAGTTACAGCATTATCAGCTAGATGAGCGGTGTCTATTGAGCCATCTGTGTAGTGTTCAGAATCTATAGCGTCATCTGCTATTTTAGCACCAGTGATAGCATCCGCTGCAATCATAGCTGTTTCAACAGATGTATTGGCTATGGTCAGCGCTCCACTGTCACTCGCAGTTGCATCGCCTGACATAGCGGAATAAATATATTTCTTAACTCTTGTTAAAGTAGATTTTACTTCTGTGCCATTAGCCCCATTATCAACAATGATTAAATCTGCGTCTACTAAGTCTTCACCAACATCACTAGCGCCATCTATCTCTAATGCCCCTAACTCAACCTTACCAGCAGTAGATATCGTGCTAAGTTTGCTGTCTGCAATGCTACCTGCTAATTTCGATGAGGCTATACTCCCTGCTAACATATCATTAGTTACTGAGCCTGTATCACCTGTTCCCACAAGTGTTCCAGTTGCAGTTGGAAAACTTACTAATGCAGTATTATGGTTTACTACATTTGAGCCAAGCACTATAGCGTAATTACCCATGTAACCATGACTAGAGCAACCATAATACAAAATGCTTGGTGTATCCTCATCAACTGCTATTTGTAAATATGTACTTGTAGTTGTTACCCCTGTTGTAAAAGCTGTGGTTTTAGCAGCATCTAAATACAATCTAAATGGATGACTCGACATATCACTTGAACTAAGAGTGAATCTATAATGATACTCTGAATTAGCCGTAACGCCATCTGTACCATGTAATGTTAAAGCAGGAGACTCAATACCATTCAAATAATAAGCGTTACCACTTCCGTCACCTTGATAAGGGTGTGCTGACTTAGATGCAACTGTAACATTTATATTTATTGGAGAAGAGGAACTACCATAACGACCTGTATGTGTGTCCGCAGAACTTAAATTCATAGTTGATGCGCCAACATCACTCAAAAGAACTGACTTAGATGCTGGTATTGTACAAAAAATAGTTTTTGTTCCAGCGCTAAAATCAACTGCACTATCACTGTTTGAGCTACTAATAATTGTAGTTCTTGCTATCGTGCTAGAATCACTATTTAACGTTCCTAAACCAACCTCAAACTCAGCAGTTCCGGGTAAAGTTACAGCATAATATGTTGTATTAGAGTTACCAATACCGGTCCCAAAAGTTTCAAATCCAGTTACCGCACCACCTAGTGATATTGTGCCAGTGCCAGTAGTAGTGGTTGTTTCTTTTACTCTGTCATTTATAACAAAAGCCATTACTTTAGCTCTATTGTTAAATTGTTTGCATTAATCCTAAATATATCACCTGTTGATATTGTTTTAGATGCATCTAACGCACCTATAAATAATACGTTACCACCAGACCCAACAACATCTAAGGCATTTGTTAGATGTGTTGCTATAAAAATATGTGTTATTGTATTACTGCCACTCGTACATTCAAGAAATTCTATAGCGCTTGTGTTTTTACAAGTTTGTTGATTGTCACTTTCAGAGGTTAATGTCCAATCAGCATGAGGAACATTTTTTCTTGCATATGCACCAAAAGTTGCCTCTGTTATAACAGGGTCTCCAGATTCACCTGTTGAATTATCAAAATTTGTTACATTTGTAGCTAATCCAACAAAAATATCATTACCGGGTGTGCTAAAAGATGCTGCGTTGTTTTTGAAAATTAAACTTAAAATTCTATTTTCTAAAAAGGTGGTTGCTGCATTTGCTGTTGCCATTTTTTACTCCTATGTCCTTTGCGCTCTAGGTAAACCCTCAGAATACGCATCAGTGTTTTCTCTTGCTTCTCCGTAATCCTTAAGTCTTATTAATTGATCCATAAACCTTTTTTCATATTGTTGTATCAAATCAGGCTCACCCTTCATAAATATATATGCATCCACTAATGATCCGAATAATAATGCAAAAGGGGCATTAGTGCTTAACCATGTTGTACCACTATCAGCACCAGCAGTTAAGCTGCTTGGTCTGTAATAGTAATGTAATTCTATTGCATAATTTGAGTTTGGGGTAGGACCAACGATAAAATTATTTGCATCAAATTGTGCATAAAATCTTGGCTTTGCTGTGGAGGATGAAGCATCGTATGCTTCTTGTATGAAATTTACATCTTTTTGTAAAAGAAAAGACTCACTACCTGCTGTTGTGATCTGTAAAGAAAAAGATGCTAGATAGTCTGATGGTATAGTTAAAAACTTATCACTTGTTGATAATGCTGATGTGACATTCTTTCTGAATATCTCCAAATCAACATTCTTAAATATTCTTTCTTCTGCTGCCTGTATAAATCTAGGTATCGCAGTTACAAAATTACTTTCTCCATTATCTGTATATTCTTGTATGGATGATTTCAATTCTGCTAATGTAAAGCTCATCTAAGCCTCCAAAGTAACTGGTCCCACTGTAGCAAACACACCACCACCTGTAATTGACCCAGATGTAGAGGCTGCAGCAACAGTAATAGTATATGTATCATCTGTTAATTTAGTTATAGCATATCCTGTGGCTAAGTTAAAGTTCGCTGCTGTTAATCCATCAAATCCTATACAGTTTCTAAATCTAACTGTGTCTGATGTAGATCTTCCATGATCTTTTTCTGTAACGGTAACTACAGTGCTACCGCCTACTGCAGCGGCTGTGGTAAATGGATCAACAAGTAATAACCTTTCTGTTGCGGGTTCTATTCTATCTGGCCTTGCATTTAACAAAGATTGGGTGTCATCAGTTTTAAATTTACCTAAATGATTCTGTGGATGATCTGGATCAACAACATCATATCCAACCATCATACCAGTTTTTGCACCGTTTCTAATCTCTGGTATTAGTTCTCTAAGAGGATACCTAAAACCTGTTTTGTCACATATACCATATGCATATTTACCAACTGAATAAGGCATTACTTTTCTTTCTTAGTTTTATAAAAATACTCATCACTGTCACCAAATCTATCTAACTTACCTTCATTTTCAACTTGATAATAATCTGTGCTAACCAAAAAGTCAGGTGTTAGAGGTTTATCTGGTGTTAAACTATTATCGTATATTCTTGTTCTATTATTTGGATACAAACAAAACTGACCATTTTCTAGTTCTAGCAAATTATGTGACTTATGCTCTTGTGGTGTTTCGCTTGTACTAAAATCTACTGTATCTATGTCTCCATGATAATTATCTAAAGTAGCTATATAACTACCTTTGAGACTACCTGCATCTCTCGTATATATTTCATATGTCATTGATCCTATAAACTGTTTTTGTATGCAGGTTACATTGTAATCCATACAATTCCAAAACTGTAAATTATACAAATCTAAGTCTGGCTCTGGCGTTTTTGGCTCACTAACAAAAGCGCTTATTGGTAGCTTGTCAAACATAGCACCGTATTCTGGTAAATATGTTTCAAAATAAAAAGCTCTACCGGGCAAAGATTTACAAGAAACCCATATACCTTTTACAAACTTGCCATGTCCGTCTTCATGATCACGTAAATATTCTTTTCTAACCCATACTTGAACAGCAGGTAAATTGCATATTAATCTCGACAACTAGTAACCTCTATTAAATCTGAGTCCTTTTGTAGCGGCTCCTCCACCACGCATTTTAATAACTTTGCCACCCTTTTTCATGTATCCCATTTTGTTAACTACATCAGGTCTTTCTCTTTTTAACGCTTGAAGACCTTTGGCCTCTGGTGGAATAGGTTTTTTCATAGTGCCGCCTCCTGCTTTCTTTTTAACTTTTGCATAATTTTCTGGTGACATTCTTGCTTTTGCAAACTTTTTACCACCTCTTTTTACTAAATTGTCATACGTGAATTGTGCATCATAAGTAGAAGATCCTACAATATTGCTTCTTTTCTTTTTTACAGGAGCTTTTTTTGGAGCAACTTTTGGTGTTTTTTTCTTTTTAGGTAAATCAAGTTCAGGACCTGTAACAACACCTTTACTCTTTTTTGTTTTAGGTTTTGTAGCTGCGACAGATTTCTTAGGCTTCACTAGCTCAGAAACACCTGAAGTTAAAACAGCCCTGTTAACCATCTGTTGAAATCTTTTAGCATTTGTTGGTGACATACGAGATACGTTAGATCTAGGTGTCACTGCTGTGCTAGGTTTTTTTAACTGAGTTGCCCTTGGCTTTGTTACCGCTGTAGACCTTAAACTCTTTGGTCTAGGCTTTGGTAATGGCTGTGTTTTGGTTCTTTGTGTATTAGTAACAAGTCTTTGGAATCGTTGAGATGGTTTTAACACCCTTGGTAATTGACTTAAAAATTTTGGTATTCTTGAAAATGGTAACACGCCCATACCAATATTCATCATATCTTCTTTTGTTATTCTTCTTTTGTTAGGTCCTGTCTGTACATTTTTGTCTTTTTCTATTCTGCCAGACATGACATTATAATTAGGGTCATTTATTTTTCTCTTAGCTTCTTCAAGAGTCATGCCGCCTGTTTTTATTTTTTTCTTTTTAACAGCCATTATTTTTTCCTCTTCATAACTTTAGATTGAAACTCTACCTTTGAATCAGGTGCTTTTCTCATGTCTTTACCGGATACACCGCTACCTTCTTTCATAAACATTTTTTTCTTACCTATTGATTTTGGCCTTGGCTTAGGCTTAGTCATCATTGGTCTTGGTTTAGGAATTGGTGTGGTTGTTTTTTTCTTAGGCTTAGATCCTGCAACACCTAAAGCGCTAAGTGCAGGCTTTGGTGTTTTTCTTAAACCCTGTGCTGTCTGTGAGGACCTTTTGCTTATACCACTTATTGTCTTGCCTTTACCTTTTTTCTTTGGAACCATTCTGTATTGGCCACCTCTTTGCGGCTGTGTTTTAGCTGTTCCTGTTGTTGCTGCACCCACATCTTTTGCAGTCTTTATAACTCTTTTTGCAACTTGACCGGCTCCTTTTATGAGTCTTGCTTGTGGTGTCACAGCAATTGTACCTAGAATAGCTTTCTCTACTTTGCCTGCTCTTCTTCCCTTCTTACGCATGCTTTCAGCTTTTTTCTGATTAGGATTGCCTTTTCTACCAGACATTACATTGTAATCAGGATCAGTAATTTTTTTCTTTGCAGATTCTAGTTTACCGCCATTTTTTTTGGCTTTGACTAACTGTCTCATTTTTCTTTGAGCCTCTGCTGCGCTAATTTTTCCTGCTCTTGCCGCATTAGCTAAATTTTTAAATTGCCCTACTTTAGCTGGACCAGTTCTGTCTTTTCTTATTCTAGTTACCTTACCACCACCAGATAGTCTTGGATCACTGCCTTTTGGATTTGTCATTCTTTTTTTCCTTTTCATAGGCCCTCTTGGGTCCATATTCTTAGACATAATTAACCTCCATAGAATGTATTATAAGGAACAAATCTAGCAGACGAACTATCTTGATCTTCTCCTGCCGCTAATTCAAACTGAAACTCATATTCTTGTTTGAGGGGAGCAACTCTATTTGCTACCTCTGGTCTCTTCATAGCAATATAATAAGCCAAGCCAGAGACAAGACACGGTGCAAATCTTGGTGGTACAAAAGATGTTGTTGTCCCATCAATACCCGATGAAATCCCATCTATTCCCACAATTCTAAAAAAAGACAAAGTGTATGTGTCTGCGCTATCTGGCACAGGCCACATGGTAACTGTTACAGAGCCTGCGAGTCTTTGTACAAATATCTGTGTAGGCTTACCTTGTGTATTCTTTGCACTTTGTTGTGCATATGTTGATACACTAATTCTTGTTAAATTTGTATCTACCTGACTTGTGCCAGTGCCTGTCCTAATCTGATGCTCTAATATATCTACTGTATCAGTAGGCATAGTGTATGTCGCTGTGCCTGAGGTAAGTGACAATGTGCCAGATGCTATTGTCCAAAGATTTAGCCCTCTGTTCTGCCATTCCATAGTTAATAAGTTAAAACTACGTCTGGCATTTCTTAAATCATTACCTGTTCTTAATTCTAACCCTGCTCTCGCATAAGCTTCTTCAAACAGGTCTGGTATGTCTGGTACTACTACTGCCATTTATGTGACCTTTCTATAAGCTCTCGTCTTTCTTGCAATCTTCTTTGGCTGTTTAGATACTTGTTTACCTGCTCTAGTTGCTTTTCGTTTAGCAGCCGTAGAACGGGCGTATTCAGCGGGCGAAAGAGCCTTAATTGCTTTCTCAGGTAAATAACGCTCGCCTGTTGCTTTCGGCCCCTGTGTACTAGGTTTACCACTTTTGGTTCGCCACTTTTGTTTACCCCAAGCCTTTAGACTCCTTTGTGATTTTTTTAATCCGCCCATATTGACCTCAAAACTTTACGTAAACTTTTACTTCTTATTCATCCAAGCTGTCGTACCCATGTATGCACCCACGATGCCAGCGCCTGAAATGTAGAAAAGTGAAGAAATTTCTGCAAGTGCATTAATTCTTTCTATACTAATAAAAGGCATGAACATCATAAAAGTAAATAATCCCATAGCTATTAAAGTATACCTTGCCATTCTAAGTTGAGCAAGGTTTTTGCGTAAGGCTGTTTCTGTTTCTTTTATTTCTTTCATATTAGAAAGCTCTGCATCAGAAACAATTCCATCGCCATCTATATCGTACTCATTATATTTACTAGATGATTGTAGTTTCTTTTGTTTCATTTTTTGCCTATGCTCCTTAAACTTTCCATAACCTTATCTATATCAGGCTCCGTGCCGTTTGGGTCATATATACATTTATATTTTTTTGGACACCATGTTTCAATCATCATGGTATATGTTTTATTACCGCCCTGATAGATACACGCTCTCTTGTCTGTATATTTTGATGTAACTCTTTTTTTTAACCGGCAAGTTGTATATTTTTTCTCTGTGATTTTGCCTTGCCAAACTTTTTGTTTATATGTGTAATCTTTAGGAGCGTTGTATATTTTACCATCAGCTTTTGCTTGCTTAATCCAAATACCAGCAACCGCAACAGCAAATCCACCAATAATAGCCGCAACTATAAACCATGTAATAGCTTCCCCTATTTGTCTTCTTAGCTGTTGTTGTTTATAAACTGTCTCTTGTCTTTGTTTTCTTATTTGACCTTCCATCTTTAACAAGTCTTCATACGCTTGTGGACCATAGGTAAAGTTTAAAAACATCTTGAGTTCGTATCTTTGCTCCTCAAGTTTTTTCTTTGCCGCATATGCAGCGAGAGCTGCTTCTTCTATAGATCCAGCCTTAAACAACTTGCCGAATAGGGGAGGATTCTTTGCTTGTTTCTCGGCATTGTCAATATCAGAAACAGCCCCCATCCATCTACCAATGTCCCCACTCATCTGCTCTATATCTCTAGCTGCTGAAAATCCCTGTTTTATGGCATTAAAAGCGCTATTCGCTACACTCATTGCAGCGGTAATTGTTAATGGGTCCATTTAGTATTTCCTTATTTGTAGCCGCCACCTGCTTTCTTATAGGCTTTAGCCATCATCTGAGCTTTTCTAGCAGACCATTGACCGGGTCTTCCGCCCTTTCCGCCTGCTTTAATTCTGTTAAATATTCTTTTTCTAAGTCCGGGCTTCGTATAATTACCAGCCTCGTTAACTCTGCTTTTCTTTACTTTGCCTCCAGCTTTCATGCCATTGGCACTTCCATCGTCTATATTCTTTGCTGACCTCAGTATTTTTAGGTCACCAGCATCTGTTCCAGAAGATATAAATCCCCCAGATTTAAGTCTCATAGGTTGTTTCATTAAGCTCTCCTGTTTACTTTTCTAGCTTTACTAGTTCTTGCAAAAGATCTGTT
>VTLG01014932.1_pt1 | contig 21163 bp, 16 predicted proteins | sample 4694571 | NCBI WGS metagenome assembly VTLG01 (sample SAMN12604809, study PRJNA352737) | marine metagenome | biome: ENVO:00000447; feature: ENVO:00000209|ENVO:00000569|ENVO:01000036; material: ENVO:00002151; isolation source: viral sequences binned using virsorter ... | reverse complement strand
TGTAAAGCTTTACCTCCTGAAGTAGTATATTGATCAGCAAAAGGCATTGCCCCTAACTTTTGTCTTAATTGGTTAGTGAATATTAAAAGTATTCTTTCTTGACCAATTAAGTTAGTAATTTTACGCATTGCTTTTGAAATAATGATAGCTTTTTGTGTAGCATAACCATCTTTTTCAAAATCAGCTGCAGATTCAATTTTTGTAGTTGCTGCTGCAACTGAATCTACTACAATTGTTACAAGTTTATCTGGGTTATTTTCTCTTACTTTAAGAATAACATTCTCAATTGCATCAAAAATATCTTCAACTGTTTCTAATGGTAAATAAACCATTTTTTCAACATCAACCCCAATTGCTCTTAAAAATTGAGCATTTAAAGAGGATTCCGTATCAATGTAAACAGCTATACCATCTTTCTTTTGTGTATTTGCTATAACGTGAGATGCTAGCAGGGACTTGCCACTTTGTTCAAGACCAGTAATTTCAACGATTTTGGAAACGGGAAACCCACCATTAGGGCGATTAGAAATAGCCAAATCAAGAACTGTAGAACCTGTGGATACCCAATCGTTAACGTCTGTTGGGGAATCTTCACTGCCATCTAAAAAATAAGCAACTCTATGATGAGTTTTACTGAATTTTTTATTTAAAGAATCGGCAAGAATCCCTGTTAGTTCATCTCTATTTGAGCTTTCTTTTTTCTTTGCCATTAATCAAATAGTTCATCAAGTTTACTATTTAGGTCTTTTTTTCCTTTAGAAGGTGCTTTTTTAACTTCGGTTTCTTTACCCCCGTCTTCTTCAGATGGTTTTAACCAACCTTGTAATTCATCTTTCATTTCTTCAAAAGTATATTTCTTAAATAAAGAAAGTAATTCCTTTTGATTTTCTAAAAGTGCTTCTGCTTTTTTAGCATCCTTAACTAAAGGTGTCTGATTTGGTTTAACACGCACAGTTGTTGTATTAAACATTTTACCAGTTTCTGCTGCTGGGATTACTTCTACTGTAACATCACGTCCTTTTTGGATATCCGTAATATCACCATAATCTTCATCAGCCATTACTCCTAATAGTTCTTGATAAACCATTTTACCAAATTCATAAAACCTAACTCCTTTGTCTTCTTCTCCACGTACTAATACTGGAGCAAAAACACGAAATTTAGGCCATAATTTTTTAGCTAATTCCATATTTTCCTTATCACCTGATTTTTTCAATGTTGATGCAAACTCCATAATTGGATCTGACTCATCAAAATTAGAAAGAGCAATCATTCTTGGTTTACCAATACCGAAGTAAAAGTATAATTCCGAAAATGGAAAGTCTTTGTTGTGTGTGTAAGGTACAATACGGATTTGTGATTTTTCACCTACTGGTGGTCTCCAAAAATTGTTTTTGAAGTCGCTAGAGCCACCTCCCCCTTTGTTGTTTAGTTTGTCTAAACGTTTCTTGATTTCATCTAAATTCATAACTATTTTTTTAAATTATTGATTATTTTTCTTAACTGTAGAAAATATTTCTTGCCTAACCAAATTTTTCTATGGTTATTTTTTCTTGATGTTTGCTCTTCTTTGAAGTATTTCTCTTAAACCTTTATCTATTGGGGGACCTGCCCCTACTCCCTCTCCTCCACTTCCTCTACCTTCACAATCTATTGTTTGAGGGCCTCCTGATAATGGATGGGTCTGGCAGTTAGAAAATCCTGATGTTCCATTAAGTACTGAACATCCGGGATTTGCAGGAACTGATTGTGCAACGGACACTGGGTATCCACCTTTACAACATTGACATTCTATTTCTTCCGATACTTCTTCTTTACAACATTCACAATTCCAACCTGTTATAGCTGCCATAGTAGAATTATGTGCATTATTAGGACCAGCAGCGGTACCAGCAAAACATTCTGAACAATGGCCCCAATCAGGGTCATTAGGTGTTATATAAGTTTCACAAGGTTCAGGATCTCTATCATATTTACAACATTCATCATATTGAATTGTTGGAGTACAACCTGGAATAGTTAGGTCACAACATGTCATATAATTTGATGCCGTTGAATCCAGACATCCTTTTTGATCAGGTTCGTGTTCAAATCTACAACATTCTGGATCTGAAATAACAGGAGTACAATGTGGGTCTTGATTACAACATTGATTATAATTTATTGCGTTTGGATTTAGACATCCTCTATTTTCATTAACTTGATCACATTCATTAGATGGTTGTCTATCTCCCATTGCTGTACCTAAATTACCTACTGCTGTTATCTCCCAAGTACATGATTGATGATTATATACTTGAGGTATACAATCTGAATAAAGTTTATCACCTACTTGTGGGGTTTGACCTCCAATTGTTAGATATGCACTAGACATTTGTGATGAATTAGGACAAGTATAATTAGAACTACATCCACCCGCTGGTCCTATTGGTGAAGGGGGACAATCACATATACACATCTCTACTTGTGCACCATCTGGGCTACCTTCGCATCCTTTAGGTTCAAGTTCCCAATGAGTTAGTCCTGGATGGGTAGGAAGCATTCCACTTGCACATGTACCCGGTTTGAATTCTCTTAATTCCCAAAGATCACCTATAGCTATTAATTGTCCTGTTTGTTGGTTAATGGGTCCAGGTGCATATGGACCTGTTAAATTAGATAAATCTGTAACTTTAAATATATCACCTAGTTGAGGATTTGCTGTATTTAATTCCATGCATGCAGTGAAATCACCAGATCCAAACCTCGGTGTACCACAAGGTGCCATACTTACATCAAATACTGTGCCTGTGGATCCATTGGGGGGTCCTGAGGGGGTTGTTTGTTGCTCAGTCATCAATTGTTTAATTGATTCTCTGATTAGTTTTCTTAATTTTGATTTTTTCATTTTATGTTTGCTCTTCTTTGAAGTATTTCTCTTAAACCTTTATCTATTGGGGGCATATCTTCTGGGTGTTCTCCATTGTCCCCAGTAGGGAAGCAATCGTCTGAATTAAAAGTTTGAACTGTATACCATCCTTGTGTATTATCACATCCCGGGGGATTAGGAAACATATTACCTATTGGATATCCATTCAAACATTTGTGACATTCTATTTCTTCCGATACTTCTTCTCTACAACATTCACAGTGAGGTCCTGTTATAGCTGCAGGAGGGCCTGTCATGGCACTTGGTTGTATTTGTAAACACTCTTGGCAAGCACCCCAATCAGGGTCATTAGGTGTTATTATATTACCAGTAGGACATCCTCCACGTTCATATTTACAACATTTTTTATTGTGGATAGTACAATCACCAGGTGAGATATTTGGATCACAACATGCACCATTATTTGTTGCGTTTGGATCTAAACAACCTTCGTATTCACCCCCGCCGCCGTTGAGACATTCTTTACAATCATCATGTGTACTAGTTAAACTAGTAAAATGTAATTGAGACCAGGATGAACCCTGACCCTGGCCTAAATATTCTAAACAATATTCAGCTTCCCCAAAACAAGCAGAATGATGTATTTTTACAACTTCCCCAATCTGAGGAGAACCCACATGAGCATAAAATAAATTGTTTGCAACAGGCCAACTAGTACATAAATTACTGCCGGGGAATCCTGGCCACCAAGTTGTAATAGTTGCACCACAAGCTGTGGCAGAAGTGTAAGCTGATGGGGTAGACCAGTTTCCAGGAGTAATTGGTTCACAAGGTTTAAATTTGTGTACTGCTGATTCCATTTTATCTGCGGGGATTACTCTAGCTTCGCACTTATTTTCTTTATTTTGCTCAGTCATCAATTGTTTAATTGATTCTCTGATTATTTTTCCCATTGTATTTTTTGATATTGAGCGTACAGATGCAGGATCTGGGTCTATTCCCCCCGGATATTGTATTTTTGCATTATGTACAAGATACCCTTCAGCAAAATAATTATGTGTATTATCTACTTCAAAATTATATACTGTTCTTGGGGTTTTATCTATTTCCATACTTTCAATTGTATGCTCCAATCCATTAACATGGAGTATTTTATCACCTATTGATAAATTTCCTGCTTCTATCCACTTACCACTTGAGTAAAAGAAATGATTAGTTGTAGTTTTAATTAATCCATTTAATAATAAACCATCAGTAATATCTTTATGAATCATTGTTTCGTTTACTGTTGAGGTTTCAACTTCTTTAGTTTTAGTATTAAATGTTTTAACAATATCATTGACTTTAATTTGTTCAATTGGTATTGTACCTTCAGCTAATTGTATATTAGTTCCTGCTGAAAAACATGATACTCCACCACCACCCGAACCACCACCAGTACTGGTGCCCCCACCAATGCCCGTGGTGTCGCCCCCGGGTACGGGCCAAGGCCAGTCTGGAAAAGGCACGTATCCTGGTTGTGATGTACATGCTTGATAAGCTGCTTGACAAATTGCAAGACAAGGCGCAGTATTGGGAACCAGTGTATTGTTCATGCAATCGTCTCCACAAGCCGTTAAAGCATCGTAACATCCAAAATTATCCTGTTCTGTTAATTGTTTAATTTCTTCTCTTATTATATTTTTTAATTGTGATTTTTTCATTATATATTTATTATTTCTTTTATTTTCGTATCTATACGATTAAACCCCTCTGCTTGTATAAGTAGTATACAATTTTTATAATGTTCCCATTCTATAGGGAATTTTTTATCTAAAACTCCATTATTTAATTCCTTTATCAATTCGTTAAGTGCGTTTATTGTGTATAATGTGTTTGTTTGTTTTTTTCTATGAACTAATATTGTATTATCCACCATAGAATCTTTTACCGAATTATTTATGTCTACATTATACGTAAGCATGATTTTCTCTCCATCTAAACTTTCTAATACAAAAATTTTATTAAAGAGAATTACATATGATATTTTGATTGTGTTTATAGTTTCATCAACATCATTTGTATTGGTAAAAGTACAATATAAGCGGTTATTCATAAAAATACGGAAAAGTTCCGTATATAAATATGAAATTTAACTTAGAGCACCATAGTGTCGCCCCATTTTAACCTTTACGGGGAACTTTCCACTAAGTATTGTTTGTAAATCATCTAATATTTCACTTCCATCTTCTCTTGCATAATCAAAAACAAACGCATCATATATATAAAGAACTAATTTGGTTTTTTTATCTTTTAAATATTCTTGTATTTTTTCTATTCTAAGAATATTATTTTCTGTTTCAGTTGCTTGTATATAATAATTAAATAATTTTTGAGCATGTATTTTTGGATGATGTTCTTTTTTTATATAATAACAATTTGTAGATATATACCCATTTTTATTAAAATTTTCCCACAACATATCTATACAATCTTGTGTTTTAGAGAAAAAAGGATGATGTAAGTTCGCCTTATCTATACCTCCATATATTTGTTTAAATGTAAGTGTTTTACTTTCTTTATATTGCTCAGGTGTAATTTCCTTGGATTTAAAATAAATTTCAGCAAGTTCGTTGTGTACGTTACCTTTAAATCGATAACCGACTATATCCCCTATTAAGCGCGGATGATAACCATCATAATCCATTTCTACAAAAAGATCATTATCTGGTTCAAAACAATTTCGTTCTCCATTATCGTGTTTTAATCCAACAAAATTTATTCCATTAAAGTTATTTACAGGTCTTCCGGTTGTAGTATAGGGGTTATACCATCCGTATATATGATCTTCTTTTATGGAGAATTTTTTATTTTTTAATGTAAAATACTCGTCAAACATACTATTAAATTTTAACGAATTTTGTTCTAATTTGTGTAAGACAGGCAGTAATGTGTCGTTATACCAATCACTAATTGCATATTTTGTTTGTGTAAAATCTTGCATTATATCGCGTTGTCTTGCTTTACAACGCTCTAGGTGTTTCCCAATAGGTATCATTTTATTTACCTTTATCTGCGGGAATTTTCGGTAATACCACGCGTGAGCTTGTGTGTTATGAGTGTCGGTAGGTATTATATTTTTATAACGAAATAGATTATGTTGTATATCCGTATATGATAGTTGGGGGTTGATATGTAAGGCCGCTTTTTTATCTTTTACGTAAAACTTTCTATTACTTAATTTTAACCAATTAAATATTTTGTCTTTATCCCAATTTATACATTCTGTGTGGTTTATAGGGATTATATATCCTTTATTACCTATATTAAGATATATAGCTATTACTTCAGCAAGTGCAGGGTGGGTGTTATCATTACCTTGAATATATTCAAGATGTATACGATGTGTATATGAGGGTCTCATTAACGCCTCAAGCGTATTGAGTTGATTTTCTGTTTCGATAAGGTAGAACATACCTTAGTAATGTAAGAAAAATTTATCTAATAACCACCTTCTCTCTCAGAAGAAGAAACATCTCTTACAAATTCTTCTTTTGCTTTTGGGATATTAGGATTAAATTTATCAAATTTTTGAGATTCTAAAAATTCTTTATATGGATCTTTTGTTTTATCTTTATATATAGATAATTGATTTATATAATATAATTTAGTATGAACGAAGTTAGTGTGTTTTGGGCCCTCCATAGGTCCTTTTTTAGGATGGATATGATAATCTCCAATATATTCAGTACCATCACTATAATATAATTCTTCTCCATTTGTATATAAATCTTCTTGAACGTATTCATCAGGACGATGAAATTCATTTATTAATAGAAAAAAATTACTAAGATAAGAATGAGTTTGTTCTTTAGCTTTTATATTTAGGGAATTTATTTTAAAAACATTTCCTGTTATTGCCCATGTTATAAGATCTGCTACATATAAATTATGATCATATTTTGGGGATTTTGTAATTAAACCTATAAATGTTTCATGATTAATTTCTATATAACTTTGAGGACTATTTACCCTTTTTGCAAAATATCTTGTATAATATCCTCGTTCATAATCTTCTTCAGTTGGTAAAGTTTTAGTAGATATAATGGTATTTATTTTACTTAAAAAGGATTTTATAGGGGGTTTTAATATACTATATATACGGGAAAATTTATTATTATTTAAATTAAAAGATTGAAGTTGTTGTTTAATTTCTATGGGAAACCCTACATTTACCCTACTAGTACCTGCATAAGTTCGACCATTACTAAATCTAACATAAGGCCCCATATAAGGTTTTAATGTATTAGAATTAATAAAATTGTCTTGGGGGGTTGCTTCTAACTTTTGTATTTTGGATTTAGGTATATAAGCCATTTTATTTCATTATTCCATAGTGTGATAAATCTCTTTGTCCTTGTAGTTTTTGATACTCTTCAGTTGAAAGTCCTACTGATTCAGGAGTACAAGTAGTTGCATCTATATAACCATTAGCTGCACATGAGTATATTTTTAAAGCTATTGGGTCTTCATTCAATTTTTTAAAGAACGTGTGTTGATTGTCGATACCGAAAGAGGGGATTATCTTCATTCCATTTGTCCATTTACATATCCCACTCCCCGGTTCTGCACAATTCAAAAAAGCTATAGACAAATCATATATCCACTTCATTTTGCCTTCCGAATCAAACACACGATTAGTATGTGCCTGTGCTAGTTCTTTAAGAGTTCTTTCAAATTTATTTTCAGAATCTATGAGTCCTTCTCTAAATGCCGTTATATTATCCTTACTTGAAACTAAAAATCCTGGGTCTATTCCGAATTCTTCTTCATATGTGGATACAACAAACTCATTTTCTAATATATCACCATCTACATTTTTTCTATTTCTATTAGTTGTATATGGTGTTTCTGTAAAATCTTTATCCAAAGATAAACCATAATGTAAATGTACTCCACAGTTTCCACATCCTGTTTTTCCTATAGTTCCTATTCTTTCCCCCTGAAGAGGTTTATCTCCAATTTTTAATACTTTTCCATCTTTCTTTTTGTTAAAAGATTTTAAATGACAAAACATAATATACATTACATCACTTTCGGCTTGAGTAGTTCCTAAAATATTCTCATTAAACTTTTGGAGACGACCCCCCAATTTTACTTTAAATTTAATACCATTACCACACACACCACCAGGAAAATCTATTATTTCTGCATCTACAGGCATATATACCCCATCATTTCTGTTTCCGTTTTTATCTTTTCCAATTACTATATCTACACCATTATGAAATTTATCGTTCATTTCTCTAGGCCCAAAATTTTGTTGAGAACTCCATCTATATGTAGTACCTATTCCCTCAACAGCTGCAGGATTCAGAAAACCTAGAGAAAATGCAGAATTCATGAATGAAGGGTTACTTGGAGGTTCCCCAATCCCCCCGAGATTTCCAATAGCGTCATACAAATTATCTTTTTCCTTATTTATTGTTGCGGCTTGTGGGGTTCTGTCTGATGCCTCTATCATACTAGTCATAGTGGTTTGAAAAGATTGATCCCCCATAATACTTAATTGGAGTGATAATTTTTGTCTCCAATCTTGTCCTGCTGTTATAGAATGGTCATCTCCAAATACTACCCAATAAATATCATCTCTTGTATATCCTTTTGGTAATCTTTCAAAACCTGTAACATTATGTATTTTAACTACATCTCCTATTCTTATTCCACTTATCCCATCTAATACCATTGTTATCGCAATGGGGATTAAAGCTGTATTTTGTGCATCTTGTATTGAGAAAGAGGTTTCAGGATAATATTGTTTATATTTAGGATCTATATACCAACCATTTTCATCTATTGTTGGGTTCTCTCCTTCGTTTACATAAGTAGGTTGTATAGAATTAAATCGATGAATTAGTGAGGTATAGTTTTTTATTAACATTCTAATATTTGAAAGTTCTTTACTACTCATATCCATTCGCCCCAAATTTATACCCCACTTAGTGGGTCTTATTGATTTATCTAAAATAGTAGACCAAGAAGCACCTTGGTTAAAATAATTATTTAATATTTTTGACTGAGTTACGAATTTTTTTATCATTTTTTGATAACTTACTAATATTTTTCGTTCCTTTTCATAATTTACTGATTTATTGTGTGTAAATCTAGATTCTATATTGTAGGTAAGAGCAGAAAGTGAAGTCGAGTCTTTATTAAAAACATCAGGGGATTGAGCTGCTATTGCTATTGTAGCACTAAAAGAATTAGGTACTGTAGAAGAAAAATCGAATTCTCTTACTATAGATTCTTTATCTTGTACTTTAAACTCAAATACATTAACAGGAGGTTTTTTAGTTGGATCTATATTTAAATCAATTACTCTAATATTTGCTTGGTTTTCTTCTGTATGCATTATAAATTCATGGTTTCCTGCGCATGCTTTATTACTTATGTCTTTCCATATTTCTTCTATATAAGAAAAAAGAGAAAAATCTTTTTTTTCTTTATGTTCTTTATATTTATCCATTAAAAACTTATAATTTATGTATATAAGTCCTATATATCTTTTAGAAAGGCCTTCTATATCTACTAAATTACCACTTCCATCATCTTCACCCTCAACATAAAAGCCTCTAGGTCCCTTCATTGCTTTGTATTGTGCAGAATCTGATATAGGGGTATGATATGAACCTGTTGCGTCATTTTTTTCTACCTTAACATAACTAGGATCGTAAGCTTTACCTACATTGGAGGATTTACCTCCTCCTGTTCTTAACCCATGTTCATAAGGACGTTGACCAGGCATAATGCATATATTAGGATCTGAACTTTGAACTAGAAATTCAATGTTTTGGCTAGCCTCTTTAAATTCCTTTTGAACACTCGTATCTTGTTCAGGGAAATGAATACCCTCCGATTCACCATTTAGTTTTTTAGCTTCTTCATATATACTATTTTTAATTGGAACCCCTAAATAAGGAGGACCTACATAAGATAGATATGTTTTTCCATCTGGTTCAGTATAACTAAATTGGGTTAATGCTGAATCTTTATTTGTATCTTCTTTATGTTGGGGTAAGACAAATTTATTTATTATTTCACACATAAAATCCCATCTAATATAAATTTGATCTTCAATATCTTTTGTCCATGCATGTCTTGGTTTTGATAATCTCTCACTCTCAATTATTTGTTCGTAATCATATTGTTGTTCTTTTGTTCTTTTTTCTTTATTTGCATCCTTTAGATGTTGCTCCAGAAGCTCAAAATCATCAGTTTCTTCATCTGAAATTCCTTTAAAACCTGCTGATACAACATAATTATTAATTATATCACTAATACATTCTTTATAAGTCCTAGTAGGTTTATTGTCCTCTCGAGGACCAATTTCTATAAGGTGTTCAACAACCTTATGTAAGCCTTTCTGAAAACTATTTGCTGATCCTGCTGGGTTATCAAATTTTACAGCATCTTTATACTCCTCACTTTCTGCCATTTTTTCAACAAAACCTCCTAATGCCCCTAGTGGGTCATCTTCATCATAAGCTTCGGGGTCTGAAGATATTCCTGAAGATAAAGGAGTATAATAAGCTAGAGAAGATAAAAGCCATACAAAATTATCTGAAAGTGATGAAGAGTTTTCTATTCCTAAAACCCATTCAGGTATAGGAGGGCTACCATAATTTTTATTAGCTAAATTTTGAGTAACTTCCCAGTCAGAAGAACCTACAGAAAATTCCGGCATTGGGGTTTCGTCTCTTCCTTGTATTCCCTCCATTACTTCACCATAACCCATTATTTCAGTAGTACAATCAAACCCCCCATCAGGTCTGCCTTTGTATTCGAAGTTTTTACAAAACCCTAAAACAGCATCATAATTAGAACTATAAGTTGCTTTTTTAGTTATAATTTCTTTATGCATTTTCCAAAGATTACTATCACTTTTCCAAAAATCTTCGAAATAAGGAATGGTGTGTTCTATGTTACCTGTGTTGCTTATATAAGGGGCCCATCCCCATTCTAATAAAATAGGATATCCTGGTCTCATATAAAGTAATTCTAAAACTTCAAGTTGGGGTAAATTATAACATACAAAATGAACTTTTGCTACTCTTAAAGAACCATAGTCAGATACTGTTCTAATTGAAGCGTCTGTAATTCCGGGCATAGGTACTACCCCATAACCTTTATGTGGATGTGCTCTGAAATTAGTAGCACCATATGCCCCCAAATAAAAATTTTCTTTTGGTGAGAAACTACCTGCATGACGAGCAAAACCAGCTTTTTCACTGTTGGTACCACCAATACTAGTTAATGACTTATTAATCCCCCCAGCTCCCCCCTCTAGAAAAAACCGTTTAGCTAATTTAACTCCTGTAGGTTCGTTTGGGTAATCCTCAAATGTGTCTTTTTTAATATCAACACCAGAATACATTCTTATTACAGCTTGTCTTGATACTGCTTGGGTAAAAAATGATCCTTTTTGTAGATTTATATTACTAACTGTACCATCAGAATTTGCTAGTTGTATAGGTATTGAAGAATATCTGGATTCTCCTTTATCCCCTAAACTTAGGATTTTTTGTCTAATGTTAAGTTGTTTTTCAACAAAACCCCTTATAGACGCTCTCATTAATGCCATAAAACCTATTTATTTAGTTGTTCAAAATTTGATAATATAGATTGAATATCTGAAGGGATTCTTATTTCTGATCCCACTTCCAAAATTAAACTATCTCTTCCTATAACATCGGGGTTTGCTATAGTAATAACCCACCATAAATCTACATCTTTATAAAATTGATGTGCTAATAAATCTAATCTATCACCATAAACAGTGCTTACATAAAGATCATTTATAGAAAGGGGGATTTCAGGATATTTAATATGTTTGAAAATTTTCTGTCTTCCTGATCTTATTTTTTTTATATAATTTGTTCTAGAGGGCATTTTTAAAAGTCTCTTTTGGAGAGATGGCCACCACCTTTGGGCATTACTTCATCATAATATCCTCCTTCTATATCATCTATATCAGGGGTTTGTCCCTGAATTAAAACCACATTAGGTTCAATAGGTTGTACAAATCTATTTTTTGATGATGCTTCATCAAGAGTTCCTGCTGGGTGTTTTAGCCATTTTCTTTCTTCACCCAAATATCCATCTCTTCCATCATAGTGGGGTAATATAAATGGAGATTCTGTGATTGATTTTTGTGGAATAAAGTTGTGAATTGCTGTATACTGCATCGTTACATCTAAAACATGGGGTAAAACTAACATATGTTTATCATTTCCACTTTCGGGGTTGTCTATAGCTATTTCCCAAGGGTAATCTTTTTGCCATTGTAAGTTAATAGTATTCAAAATTCCTGGGGTTCTATTTAGATAACTTCCCACAGTTAATCTTACAAAAGGAGTTCTCATTCTTCCAGATTGTGGGTGATAATCAGGTGCTGTGTTACTTACTAAGAAATTTAATTTTCTATATAAAGGCATCATTTCCCATCTAGTTTGGGCTGCTATTTTGAATGATATATTTAAATCTCTATTAAAGCCATTATATGTATAAAAGCTTTCTCCTCTACCATTATATTGAAATTCATTATAATTAGCTTTATAATTATCATCAAAATTATCTAAAAATGCTCTAAAAACCATTACATCTGATTTTTCAGGTTCGTTAGAATCTATAGCTTCGATTCTAAACCTAATCATATCTCTATATCTATTATCGGTTAAATCTCCTCCTTCATTTCTTACAATATCAAGTGCATTAATTTTATCTATTGATCTTTCATCATATGTATTATAATTTAAATGACCACTAGCATCCATTGAAAATGTAGATAATGGTTTACGACTGGGTTCTCCTAAACCAATTCTGCTTTCTCTATGGTAAGTTCTTTGTTCATCTTTATTAGCGAATTTATCGTATATAAATCCTGGTTTTCCTAAAGAGTTTAAATAGTTTTTTATACCAAGTCCTCTATCAGAAAAAACAGTATCATCTCCCGCTCGCATACTCCAACCCTTCCTAGATTGTTTATAGGCTAAATCACCTTGACTAGGCCATTGTATATCTCTTCTTTCATCTCTTGTAGTATCTATCCAACGCCTATGAATAGTAGTACCTATTCCATATATTGAGTCAGGACCACCTAAATATGAAAATAATTCTGTTCCCCCTCCTCCTAACCACATTAATCCTTTATTAACTGCAGATGCTAAATCATTTAATTTTCCTAATCCTTTTCCTAATAATACGTCCTCTTCTGGTTTGCTAATGCGATCCATAAAACTTGTACTTGTATCTACATGGCCTATATGTTCCCCTAAATGTACTAATCTATTTTTATCAATATTACTCATTCCTGTATCTCTAGGAGCACCATTTCTATCAAAGAAATTATTATAATATCCAAAATGAACAAAAGGTATTAGGCCTTCTCTAGCGGCTCCTTGTCCTGAGTTTAATACTCCTGATAATCCTGATTGGATTTTTGTTTTATTAAGTATATGTGATTTATTATATTCAGTTTGATTAGGATCTGGAGGTTGATTATTTAATCCAACCCCAAAACCTCCACCAAGAAGATTATCTAAAATCCCCATCATAGGGGCATCTACTCTTGGGTTTGATAATTGAAGTCCAACTTGTTTGTCTAAAAAAATCTCACCTGCAGGAGTATCAAAAAACCTATCTATCCTTTCATAATCTATGTGTCTTCTTTCAGTAGCTAATACCGCACCTCCTCTTATAAGATCTCCTGCTACGCTATCTAATTCTACTGCTAGTTCTCTTGTTTTGTAGTCTTCTACTTTTATAACATTATTCTTTCCATCAAACCCATATGTGATAAAGGGTTGTGCACTATCATTATATATAGTATCCCCATCTAAATGATGATCATAACTAAAAGATTTTTGTTTAAACCCTTCAGTTCCTGTCAAATCTGCGAGTAATTGTTTTAAACCCATTTGTTAGAGGTTTTTATAGCCAGTAAAAGCCGTCTGAAGGGCCATTATCTATTCCATTATAAGGATGTGTTCCCCTTGTACCAAATGTTTGAACTGGTGGGACTCCTTCATATAAATCCGCGAAATGTAAATATCCCCCTGCATTTGTATTATCCGATGCTGGGATAACAACTGAATCATCTCCTGAGTGGTCATAAGAATATTCTTGGACTAATAATGTTTCTAAATGTGAATCCCATTCGGTTGGCCAAATTGGGTTATCTCCTTGTGATGGTTCTGCGGATGAATTATAACGTATATTTCTAAAGTTTGCAAACTCTGGACCTACATTATTAGCCATCTCAGATATTGGTTGACCATTTGTACCATCCCCCAATAAAGAATGTTTTGATTTTAAATCTACTAATGACATAATTTTATTTTTTAATTATTAATATTTATTATACATATAACCTATGGAAAACTTGATTTATGTTTTGTATTTGCTTTTTTTACCCCACTACCCGCTTTTGGATCATAAGCAGCGAAGTCATCATAAGAAGTTGTAACATACATAATTCGGTTTTTAACTATTTCAGTTTTTATTTCTTTTAATGATTTTATAATACCTTCTGAATCTATTGTTTGCCTATTAGTTCCTATAGATACTCTACCTGTGGATTTATCAATTTCAATTTGATCTTCATCAAGTGCTTTTATTTTTACTGTTGCATCTGCTACTTCTACTGGTGGAAGAGAAGGAGGCATGGATGTAGCGGCTAATATGCCAGTAGTAAGTAATGCACCAATACCCAATCCCCACAACCCCGATGAAGCTATATTCTGTGGGTTAGGAGCCATAGCTGTTGACCAAGCTGTTGCAATAGCCATTGTTATAGATCTTGCTGCGAATGCTCCGGCTACAATTACCATAGTTTTCATTAGTTTTATTAATCCATCAAATGCAGTTCCTGATTCTGTTATTTGTACAAGCCACGTAGTAAACCTTTCTATTATAGGAAGCATTTGTTGTCCTATTTCCATCATTTTATCTTTCATTTTATCAAGGGCAGCATTCATAGTCTCTTGTTGAGATAATGCTAATAAACTTGCATAACTTGCTTCACCATAAATCTCAACATATTCTTCCGCAGCTAAATTATTATACTCCTGTTGTCTTATTATTCTAGCCAGTTGGTCTGACTGTAGATTCATAGCGGCTGCTGCTGTCTTCATTACAATTGCATTACCTGTTCTAAATGCTAATAATAGTTCTTCTTTATTAACGAGAGCTTCACCTAATTCTCCTAATTTATTATCTAAAGCTAATTGTCTTTCTTTTGAAAAATCAATTTGTTTGTTTGTTAATAAACTAAATTCTAATTCTTTTTGTATGCTTGATTGAAAATCTAAAAAACCCGCCCCCGCTTGATGTATTTCATCCATAGAAAGACCTAATTTTCTAGCTGCTAAAGTTGCATTAGTTAATTGACCAATACTCTGGCCTAAAGCAACTACAACAGTTTGGCTAGTTTGTGCTATGTCTTTAAAAATGCCTTTGGCAGTAACACTTAATTGGTTTTGTTTACTATATTGATTTACAATTTTAACTTGAGTTTCTAATATTTTATCTCCATCTTTACCTTGTAAACGAGTTAGATATGATAATTGTTCAGATTCATCTACTGACATTCCTAACCTGTCTTGCAACGTTGACATTGTTTCTAAAAAGTCCCCTCCAAATTGAGCTATTAATCCTGTTTTTTCAGTTAATTCAGTAAAAGTTTTGGTTATTTTTTTACTAGTTAAGTATACTTTTCCTGAATCTTTTGCAATTTCTCTAAAACTATAATACATTCCTTCAGCATGCTCTTTAGATATTCCTGTTGTGGTTTGGACTTTAACCATCTGTTCGCTTAACGCAAAAGCCATATCTACCATGAATTTAAGTATTTTAAATACCGCTGTAAATAGTATTAATGGTCCTGATGCCGCAAGTGATGCCATTCCTGATCCTAAACCAGCCACTAGTCCCCGAAGTCCACTTCCTGTCTTGATAGTTGTTTTTTCCATTACAGATAATGCTTTTTCAGCATCTATAAATTGACCCACAAGGGGTATTTTGTTCATACCTTCAAGTAGTTTTTTTCCTAAACCTAATTTTTTATTTAACTTTATTCTTGACTTTAATTGTTTCTGAATAGATTTTTCTATAGTTCCTGACCCTGTGATCTGTTTGTCTAAGGCCTTAAGTTCTTCTTTAAGTTTTGATTTGTTTATAAAAAATTCATCTGAAGCTAGTTTTGCTGAAATAGAAGCGTGCTCCTCCTTTAATTTTGATGATATGTTTTCTTGTTTGGCTTGGGCTGCTAAGAGTTCTGTTCTTGATCTTAAAGATTCAGTTGTTTGTTTTTCAAATAAGGCTTCCTCGTGAGCTACGTCACTTAATTCTCTAGCTAAATTTAGTTGGTCTCTTAGTTCTACTTTATCTCGAGCAGTAGTTTCACTTTTTTTATCTAATTCTATTCTATGTGCCCGTGTCCATTCTAGGAGTTCTTGGGTTATTAATAATTCTTCTTTTTTGTCTTCGTTAGCCATAATATAAGGTTATTCGAGTATAAATATGAAAAAAGTAAAGACATCTACGATGTCTTTGCTTTAATAATTGTATGTTGATGATGGATCGATATTAGGCCTTAAAAGTTTATCCGTTGGTGTTGGGTCTTTACCTTGAGTCTCTTCTATCTTTTCATTTTGTTTTTTAATGAATTCATTGATTTTTTCCATATGAAATCTTCTTAACCAAGTTGGCATGTTATATACTTCTGAGTGTAGGAATCCACCGCCTCCATGGTACACTAAGTCGTGAATCTGAGCGAATAATATATTCCTATAGCTCGGCGTCAGGCCAAAAAAAGTTAATGCCAATGGGAATTGATACTGTTTTGAGGTTCCCATTTTGTTCCTCATATTCGAATTTTAAATCAACATCTGGTTGTATTTCTGCCATGTACTTTCTTAAATCTCTAGCGTCTCTAGCTAATAATTGTGTATCAACAAAATTACGAATTGTTTTATTTTCAGAATCTCCTTCTACTGATGTTATAATATATTTCATACGTGTAGATAAGTCTGGAGAGGAATTTTTATTGATTTTTTTAAGGCCTTTGAGTTCATTAGCAATAGATATTTCATCTTTATGCGTTAAAATTTTAAATGTAATATTTTTTTTAGAAGTAGGTAAAGTGAAATGGAATTCATTTTTACCATCTTCTGGTATTAATTTTTCATCTAAATTTTTATCTTCAATTTTTGTAAGATCTATTATTTGTTCTTCACCATTGTATTCAAAAATATATTCACTACCATATCCTAAAACACGAGAAGCTACTAATACTGCGTTTTTGTCCCCTATTAATAAATCATTATAATCTATAGGAGTTACAATAAGAGATTGTAATAATTTATCAATTACTGTTCCTTTTTGGATATAGTTTGAGTTTGTTAATATATCTTCCTCACGAGCAGTCATATATTTCATTTCAATGACTCCTTTGCTTAAGGGAGAATCTTTTGCGTACAATAAACCTTTTGAAGGTAAGGTAACTTCCTCTGTGGGAAATTGGGTTTTTTCATTTTTCATAACGTTATTTTTATTTTTAAACTAGTTCAGATATACATATATAAGAAATAAAAAAAGCGCCAAATAGGCGCTTTCTTCTATATAATTTTATTACTATTAGTAATTTAAGATGGCGTAATCCATTGCAATTGTTATAGAAATATTTGCTGGTGCATCTGAACTCCAATCCATATCTCCAAAATTAGCATTTAAGACAAATGCTCCTTTTAATCTCCATTCTTCAACTACATCACCTACTGGTCCTAAAGTTGAAATTGTTACTTCTTTTTTATAGAAATCAGAATAACCATCTCTACCTGTTACTGATTCGTGAGATAATCTGACCCATTCCATTATAGATTGGGCTCCTGATGGTGTTACTGGATCATAAAGATCGCATGTTATATTTTCCCAGTTTCCTTTTCCCTTGATTTTTCTTTTCATATTAATGTGATCAAGAGTTACTTCATTAAAAGCAATTGCTGGTCTTGCTATTTTTTTAACTAAATATCCTGGGACTCCACCAATATCCATTAAGAACCTATTCTGTAATTTAGGTTCAAAAGTGGTGAACATCATATCATTTGCGCTTGTTATTGCCATTTTTATTATTTTTTATTCCGTTATAAATATAATTTCTTTTTCCTTTTATGCATCAAATGTTGCTCCTGTTGGTAATACATTAAAGTCAAGTACTATAAATTCTGCTGTTTTAGCTGGTTGTAAATAAATTGCACCTACTAATTGATTTCTATCAATTACATCTGGTGTGTTATTTGATGTATCCATTACTACTCTGAAGGCGTATAATCCTTGTCTTTGTTGGATACCTTCTAGATATGGATTAACTATGTTTAAGAATCTATTTCTTGTTTTTGTTGTATTTTGTTCAAATACTAAATATTTAGAGGAACTGGCTATATATTTTTTAACAGTAATTAATAATCTTCTAACATTAATTCTATTAAGAGCTGTAGATCTTGCTTGTAATGTCTTTTGACCCCAAATAACTGGGTTATTTAATCCTGGGAAACTAGCGATTGGATTTATTTTAGCTTCATATAATCTATCTCTTTCTGATTGATTTAGTCTAATTTTTACATCTCTTACTCTTCCCAATACTCCTCTATTTAAACCTGCTGGTGCGAACCATTCAGCTCCTCCGGAGATAGCGTCTGATTGAGCTATAGCTCCTGGTACTACTACTGATGGTGGTACTAATATTGGTTTCGTAGCTCCATCTATTTTTACCCAAGGATAATAAGTTGCAGTATAATTACTGTCCATTCCACTTACATGAGATATAGCTGTTGCTACTGATGCGTCTTTATCAACTGAATCCATTACATAAAAACAATCTCCTCTTCCTTCTACCATATTGATAGCTCTAGAAGTAACATTGCTGTGATATCTTTTAACAAGTCCTGGTAAAACTAACATATTAATATCGTATTCGTCTTGATTTGAAAGAATATCTAAGGCTTTTTGATAACCTACTGTACCTGCTGCACTTGTTGAACTTAAATCAAATCCATATATTTTATTACTTGTATAATTTGATGATAATGTGCTTTCTCCTCCTGTAAATCTAACAATATCTGGTCTAATACCATCATCCCCTCCTTGGAAAGGTACTGTGAATTGTAATTGTGTATTTTTAGGTCCATCTTGTCCTGTTGAATCTATTGAAGCACTTAATGAACCTGACCATAAACTTGAACTTGCATGGCCCCAATAATTGTCAATATTAAATTCACCAGAAACGTTAGCTTGAGCACTATCTGGTAAAGGTAATAACCAGTTTTCATTATGTTTTCCGTTTGTTTCTTTTTCTGTGGTTTTCCAGCCTAAGAATCCTTGGTCATCATATACTCCTCCTACTTGTTGGGACCCCTCATAAGAAGATGATGGAAAATGCATTTTTCCTCCACCACCTATAAAAGATGCTGTGTTAATAGGATCTTTAACTGCTGAGAAACCCTTAGGTAATAATGAAGGGGCAGTTGCTTTATCTTCAACAGCGCTTGCTACTTCTACTCTAATTTGATTTTGTGAAGTTGGATAATTTCCTAACAATTCTACCTTATCTAATGTGTCATTATATTGTGGGTATCTATCCCCAATTACTCTTGCAATATAATTTACATCATCTGGATCTAATGTTAAATTATTCCACCATCGTACTTGACTTATTGAATTATCTTTATCACCGTATTCTCTTAAAATTAAATTAAATGTTGTATATTGTGGTACACCATCTATATCCGCGGGTGTTTGATGACCACTAATAGATACTTTAAAATCTTTATTAGTTGAAGTACCATGAGCTAATGTATGAATTCTAAATAATTTACTTGTTGTTTTATTAATATCCAAAAATTGAGATCTAATCCATGGGGTAGTAGCCATTGAATATCCTTCTGTTTGAGATAAGTTATATCCACTAAATGTTGCAGTGTGGGATCCTAGCATAGGCATAAGTACAATTTTAGATCCTGAACCTATACCCCTCATATCTCCGTAGGCTCCTGTAGTTGCTGTAGTGTATTGTACTTCTTCAAAATTTATATATGCAAATCCGGGATCACCATTATAAGCATCTACTGCTGTTTTACTATTACCTGGATTATCTGATATATGGTTCCCAAATAAATAATCTGTATTGTTAGGGTTTAATGAAGCAGAATATGTTGTTCCACCAGTTGCCCCTGTACCCCCTGTTGATCCTGATAAAATTATACTAAAGCTTGCACTTATAATAGGGTTAGCATCAGCGTGAGCTGAACCTGATTCTATTACAGATAAGCTTAAATCAGGTGTTGATTGTGCTTTAGAGGGTAATATTACTCCTAATAATACATGGTCGAATCCTACTCCCCCTCGGTAATCACATGCTCCTGAAGCAAAAAGACCGATATATTCATTAGTACCCTGGACATAAGTCCATCCTCCTCCTGCTAATACTCTACATACGGTGACTGTACCAGCACTTCTTAAATAGTTTTGAACTGTATGAGGTACAAATGTATCATCAGTCATATTACCAAATATGGTTCTATAATCATTAAAGTTATGGATTACTGTTGGTATAAATGCAGGTCCTTTTTGTGTGGGTCCTACAACTGCGGCACCTATCGCTCCAACTCCTGAGGGTAAAAATGATTGGTCATTTTCTCTTGTAAATACACCTGGTGAAATTATTTGTTCTGCCATTTTATATATATTTTATAAAGTTATGTCTTGTGGTTATTCCTATATAAATATGAAAAAAAACTACAAACCCAATTAAAAAGGGTAGTTATTTAATATTTCTAACCGATAATAAATATAAAAAAAGAATATAAAACTATTTTATTGGAGTGAATTCTCCTGTTTCTGTATTAAGGCTTCCTTTTCCGTATTTAGCTGTTAGGGCTTTTGCCATTTCTGTTTCTTTTTTTTCTAGAATAAATAATTGTTCTTTTAATAAAATATCTTCTTTTTCTAACTTAATTTTATTTATTTGTAAAGAACCAAATCGGGCTGTCAATCTATTTATTTCTATTTGAAGATCCTCTAGTTGAGTTAATTCTTCTTTAGTAAATTTTTGAGGTGTTTTTACTGCCATAACTTATTGTTTGTATATACATATATTAAATTAGAAAAAACCGTCATTTTTTATATTATTTATATTCTTTCTCCCCTTACTGTGTATGTACCTTTTATATGTGATGAAGCTTGACTTGATTCTACAAAAAC
>VTLG01007129.1_pt1 | contig 21170 bp, 50 predicted proteins | sample 4694571 | NCBI WGS metagenome assembly VTLG01 (sample SAMN12604809, study PRJNA352737) | marine metagenome | biome: ENVO:00000447; feature: ENVO:00000209|ENVO:00000569|ENVO:01000036; material: ENVO:00002151; isolation source: viral sequences binned using virsorter ... | reverse complement strand
TACTGGTACTGTAACTGGTGCTGGAGAAAATAATACACCAGCTTTCTATGTAGGAAAAACATCAAATCAAACAGTATCAGATAATACAAAAACAAAAGTAACTTGGAATGAAGCCTATGATACTGATAGTGCTTTTGCTTCTGATAAATTTACAGTTCCATCTGGTAAAGCTGGAAAATATAATTTTTATATTCATGTTACTTTATCAACAACAGGAAGTTTTGGAGTAAGAAATCCAAGAGCATACATTTATAAAAATGGAAGTAGTCTTTATATGTTCTCTGGCCCAAACAACGAACAAGGTAATGATTATTATTCTGTAACAGGAACATTATCATTAGATTTATCAGTTGGAGATTACATAGAAGTATATGCTAGAAATAGTATTGACCAAGGCTCGCCTCTTTTTTTAGGTAAATCTGGAGATTCTCCTTACGAAGAAAGAACATGGTGGGGAGGTTATAAACAATCATGAGTACATTAAATCAAAAAATAAAATTGTATTTAGAAAATAATTCAAAAAATTATTACGATGAACTAGAAAATTATGTTTTGCAAAATGATTTAAAAACACCACCAGCAGGAAAAGTAAAACTTAATAATGATTATTTAGTAAGTTGGAATGTTGATGGATTAGATGCTCCAACACAATCGGAGATAGACGCATTATGAGTTATTTAGGTAGAGGTTTAGAACAAGTAGATAATATATCTAAACTAGATAATATTACTTTTAATGGTGGTACTACTTACGCCTTAACAAAAGATAGTGCAGCATTTACTCCTATAAGCAGTAATGCTCTATTAGTATCTATTGATGGCGTAATACAGCAAGGTAACTTTTCGGTATCTGGTACTAACATAGTATTTAACTTTTCTCCTACTGGCAGTAACACTTGTGATTTTATAATGCACTATGGTACTGGAGTAGCATTTACACCAGCTGATAGCTCAATCACAAAAGATAAAACTAATTTTGTTTCTACTTCTAGTTCGGCTGGATTAGAAGTTAAAGGAGATGGTACAACTGATGGTACTCTACAGTTAAACTGTTCGCAAAATTCACATGGTATAAAATTAAAAAGCCCACAGCATAGCACATCAAGTAGCTATACACTCACGTTCCCAGGTACTGACCCAGCGGCTAATAAGATGTTGCAAACAGATAGCTCAGGTAATTTAAGTTTTGTTGATGCTCCTAGTAGTAAATTTAATGTTGTGCGTTCAGCCGCTTTTAGTTCTGGCGATGCTTATATGGAAATGACTAATGCGTTTAATTCTACATACAGAAATTATTTAGTTAAAATGGAACAACTAAAACCAAACACAGATGGTGCAGATTTAGAAGTACAATTTGGTCAATCAGATGGAACTTATGGTAGTGTATTTAATTATGGTGCTAGAATGTATATGTATAATGGTAATTTACATAACTATGGTGGAACAAATTCATCACGATTTACTCCTACTTGGTCTATGGATAATGGAGCATGGCACAATGTAGAGTTATGGGTATATGACCCAATGTCTACAACAGATGGAAAACATCAATATTTATTTTTAGCAGAATCAAAAAGATATGACCAAGAATACGGAGCTGTTTTTGGAGGTGGTATGGCAGGAGTTGCTGCTGCTCTACCAAGATTAAAGGTAAAAGTTAACACAGGTAATTTTACTGAGGGTAGAATTACAGTTTACGGAATTACAAACACAGGAAATGTATAATGACAACAGTTAATATAGATGGCGTAAGTAGAGAAATGACAGCAGAAGAACAAACTGCTTATGATGCTCAACAATTAGCTTGGGAAACTACTGGTAAAATTCAGTTAAAATTAAAAAGTATTAGAGAGATTAGAAATCAAAAACTTTCTGAAACAGATTACTTAGCTACATCAGATAACACTATGTCTGATGAAATGAAAACTTACAGACAAAGTATGAGAGATATACCACAAAATTATTCTGAAGCAGACTATGACGATTTACTTGCTAAAGATGAGCAAGGTAACTTAACACATACAGTATGGAGTAAACCATGAGTTTAATTAAAGTAAAAGGAAGTTCTATTACAGGCGCACTTGCGGCAGTAGATGGGTCTGCCCTAACTGGGATTGCTGGTGGTAAAATTGCTCAAGTTATTGAAGGAGATGTTACAACACACACAACTGTATCAAGCACAAGTTATGTTGATGTAAATTTAGAAGCTACAATAACACCTAGTGCTACAAGTTCTAAAGTTTTGATTTTAGTAAATTGCAACAATATAAAAATTAATTCATCATCTGGTGGTAATGTTCAAATGAGAATACAGCATGACCAAGCAGGAACTAGTTTTACTAATGTTGCAGAATATGAAGGTATTGTTGGTTATAATGACAATGATGTAAATAATCCATCGCCTATGTATTTACATTCCCCTAACACAACAAGTGCAAATAAATATAAAGTTCAATTTGCTGAACTAACGGGTTTTAGTAGTGGAAGTTTTAGAGTTAACAATAGAAGTAGTGATGGTGGTTATATTAGGTCAAGTATTATTCTTATGGAGGTTTTAGCATGATAATAGATTTAGCTGAAGCATTAAAAGAATTATGTAAAGAAGATAACATTGAGTTTGTTATGTATGGAATGCCTACTAATCAAACCGAATGGGAAGCTAATGTAAAATTTGTAAGTGGCGAAGATGAAGATAAAAATGCAATATTTTCTGAAACACAACCTTTTACTTATGCACAAGCAAAAGCAAAATTGGATAGTATGTTATGATTAACCCTAATCGTTTCTGTGATTGTGGCAAAGAAGTATATTGTAATTGTATACCTAAATGTGATTGCGAATTAAATAAAGATGATTGCGATTGTCAGTAGATGCCATCTGTATCAGATAAAACTGAAATAGGTTTACCTCTTAAAAATTTAATTGGTTTACTCGGAGCTGTAGCTACAGCTGTATGGGCATACTTCGGTATAATAGAAAGATTAAATAACATAGAAACTAGAGCTACACTATTTGAAGCTGATCTACTTAAAGCTGCTGATCAAAAACCTATTGACCAGGAACAATATATGCTGCTTGAATTTTCTGCCAAGCAATTAGAAAAAGTAACTACTGAAATGGAATCTATGATGAACAATAGAGTCAATATAGATTTTTTAAAAACACAAGTAGATAAGCTACAAAAAGATGTTGAAGATCTAAAAGATAAGGTAAGAAAAAATGGTAGTTGAAACAGTATTTGCTTTATGTATGTTTGTTAATGGATCTCTTGATGGTCATATGATGACACCAGGTTTATCAAAATGTTTGAAAGCTAAACGTGAAGCTGAAAGAAACCTTAGTGATAATAGAGAAAATGTTATACAATATAGATGTGGTCAAGTAGTTGCTGAACTTAGACCAGATAGTGAGGGTAACATGAAGATCTATAAAATTATAGAGGATAAATACTAATGAAAGTTTGGCTTTTAGTATTGTTTTTACATACACCAGAAATGCCAAGCATAAAATATTCTGCTGAGTTATATGCAAATGACTTTGATTGCATAGAAAGACAAGCTGCAGCTCTTAATGCTTTTGAAGAAAGATCTGAAGAATATAAAGATAGAACAAAGTTTGATGCACACTGCATAGAATTTGATTCATTTCCTATTCCATATTTGTTAGGTACATAATGTCTGAGTGGGAGGTACAAGTGAAACAAATACAAAATTCTTTAGATGAAATTAAAAGAGAAATTAAAGAGAATAAAAAAGAAATTGTTGAATTAAAAGAAGAAATGGCAACTGGTAAAGGAGCTATAAAAGCTGTTGCTTTCGTTGGTCTTATATTAACAATAGTGTGGACAACATTTAAGATGCTAACTTATAAGTAACTATGTATGAAGTTTCAAGGAAACAAAGTCTTGGTAATAGGAGATGTCCATGATTCTCCAAAGCTATCTAAAGACAGACTTACCTGGATAGGTAAATACGCAAGAAAATCTAAACCAGATTATATAATTCAAATTGGAGACTTCGGTAGCTTCGATTCATTATCTAGTTTCCAAAAGAATGATACACAACAAGGTAAATTAAAAGATGCTTTTATGGTTGATATACTTTCTCTTAGAAATGCGATTGATACTTTTAATAAAGCATTAAAGAACGATTCTATTCCTAGACATTGTACTATTGGTAATCACGAAATGAGAGTACATAAGTTTGAAGAAAAGATTCCAGAAATACAAGGTCTAATGAAAAAAGCATTATACGATACTTTCCATGATAGAGGTTGGACTACCACAGAATATGGAGAGTTTAAATTTATAGGTGGTGTTGGCTTTGTCCATGCTCCTTTAAACATTATGGGTAAAGAATATGGAGGTAAAAATGGGGAAGTACAAGTAGCAAATGATACCCTACATGATGTCGTTTTTGGTCATACACATAAGCATAGGGATTGGAAAGCTCCCAAAATTGGCGATTCACAATGGGTAAGAATAGTCAATGTTGGTTGTAGTTTGCCGCAAGATCATGTAGAAGAATACGCAAAACTCAATATGACAGGGTGGTCCTGGGGTATTGTCGAACTTGATATATGGAGTAATCATATACAAGATAGTAAATTTATCTCTATGAGTAGATTGGAGAAAGAATATGGTTAGTAATTTATGGGCGAAAGCCAAAGATAGCTGGAGTGGTTTAAATAAAAGAGGTAAAATTCTTTTTAGTGCTATTGCAGTAATTATACTTCTGATTATCTGGAACTGGATAATCTAATGCCTTTACCTTTATTATCGACAGTTGGTCCTTTAGCCAAGATGATCGGTGGTATTGTTGATAAAGCAATACCAGATAAAGACATGAAAGAAAAACTAAAGCATGAACTTAACACACAACTTATAAATGGAGAGCATGAAGAACTTATCGCAAAGTCTAGTATCATTAAAGCCGAAGCTGAATCTAAGCATTGGCTTACTGCTACTTGGCGCCCAGCTCTTATGTGGATTTGTATTATTGTTATCGCTAACAATTACATTATTGCTCCTTTCGCTAATGCTATATTCGGTACAAGTCTTTCGCTAAGTATACCAGATCCAATGTGGAATCTTCTAACTATTGGTGTTGGTGGATACATAGCTGGAAGAAGTGGCGAAAAAATAGCTCAGAAATGGAAAGAGAATGGGTAATTCGGTTAGATTTGACTAGTCATACCGAAGAAACAATAAAACTCGCTGACAAGCAAAAAAAAGGGGATTACACGCATTTACGCATAATCCCCTAAAGAAGCGATGAAAAAGTCAACTATACAGATCAAACCCACACACATTAATATTATTAACTAATATTTCTATATATTGTTCAATTCTTTTATAGTTTAACCTTTCCTTTCGGCACTTAAGATGTCAGTAGAAAAAGCAGCCAAAACTCTTTTCCTACTCCTTTCTGCAACCACGCAGAAACCATTGGGGGAGTAGAAAGTGAAGACTATTAAAACTCTTACTACTCCCTAGCTCTACTACATAGTTTCTTAGTAGGCACTATGATACCCATGAGGAGCTACCTCATTATTCAGTAGAGAATCCAGGAGGGTTAATGGATTTGTACGAGAGCGTTTCCACCACTAACCCTTAACTTGCGTTGTTAGATTTAAATTACAAAGACTAACACACCATACAAGTGTTCTTAAAATGGTATATCATCTACACTATCAGTTGAACTTGCAGCTACTGGTTTACTACCAGTTGCTTTCTCTCCAACCATTCTGATTACACCACTAAACTTTGGTACAAGTATTTCTGTTGTAGTCTTTTGATTGCCCTCAGAATCAGCATACTTTGAATACTCAATCTCACCCTCAACATACAACATAGTACCTTTGTGTACATACTTCTCGATAGTCTCAGCTAGTCTTGGATCGAACACTTTAATCATATGCCATTGTGTTTTCTCCTGGTTAGTCTGACCTACCTTATATCTTTTGTTGGTAGCCAAAGATAACTTCGCAAACTTTTCATCTTTTGTCGTTACTTTGATTTCTGGCTCTGAGCCAACTCTACCAATCAACATTACTTTATTAATCATCAGTTACTCCTATCTCTAAATTATTTATTATATCTGAATCCATAATAGCTTCTTGCATCTTAGTAGCAATATCAACTGTCTTAAACATTTTCTCGTTGGTATTACCCCATTGTTGCCAAGTACCAGCTTCAGTATCTAAACTAAACTTTACCTTAGAATGAATATTATCATTCAACTCTATAGTTCCAGAAACATATATTCTAGGTTTCATCTTTCTTTAGCTCCTTTGCTTTTGATTCATACTCAGCTGTAGCTTTCTGTACATACTTACTATTGTCAAACAATCCTAAGAATACATCAGCTGACATACCTAGATAACTCAAACCTTTTGTTAGAGCATCTGTCATAGCTTTCTTACTAGCTTCATCATCAAAACGATTTGTTTTACCTACAGATAGTTTCTGCATAGACGATATTGGACCATACTTGTACCAGATATCATCTTGATCTTTCCAAACTATTTTAACTTCTGCAGCTACATAAGTATCTGTGTAAGCATAGCTCACATCAAAACCCCAACCTTTACCACAAGGTCCAAAAGTTTCTGTCATCTTACCGATCTGCCACATAGGATCTATCGAAGTAATATCTCCAAATCCTTTGTTAATCTTTTTTGTAAACTTAGGATCTGTAACTTTCAGTTGATCCCAAATAATTTTATTTGGATTGTCTGTTCCTTTCATTGTACCTCCATACGATTATATTTTTGTTAAACTGATTCTTTCTTGTAACTCCAGAATCAATTATATCCTTACTGATTTTCAACTCAGTAAATCTTGGTCTTACTGATAATATTGTAATATTCAGTAGATCTGCTACTTCTTCTGGTGTAGCTCCATAACTACCTTTATTCTTTATTATCTGTAATACTCTAGTTCTCAAATATGGCAGCTTTTTGTTTATGTCATTGGCTGCATTTTTGCTAGTGTTCTGTTTCTTGTAACCAGCTGCTATTGGGTAATTCAAACTCATACGCTTGTTCTCCATTCAAATAAATTCTTGTTAAATTATTCTCAACAATCTTACCATCTCCTTTGAACTGATCAAAAGCAACAAAGTCTGGTGGCTGTACATTTGTCATAACAAAATTCCAAAACATACACTCAGCATAAAACATTTGTTTGATGAACTCATCATCTCTCTCAATCTCATAAATCTTGTGTTGAGAATTACCAATCAGTACAGATAGATACGCTTTCTGAAATCTTGTAACCATCAGATAATGTTGTATCTGAGGATAGTATCTATGTGTAACATCTTTGAACGAAAATGGGCTGACATGCTTTGCTTCAAATATACAACCACTATCTGTAATACCATCAACACTTGCATACAAAAATTCTACAAGTTTAGATTGTAAGATTCCTGGTTTAAGTACTTGAATTTGTGTTTCTTTTGTAAACCATTCTCGATTAAAATCTTCGGTTATAATACCAAGTTGTACTGGTAAAACGTCTGATAGATCTACAGGAGGTTTCTTACCTGTCTTGATCTCCCACAGATCTTTCCAATTACCATTTACAATTTCTTTGGCATCTGTACCACCAAGTCCTTTCATTTCTTCACGCTGCATATCTTCGTGAATAATAAAAGAAGTATTCATCTTCTTCTTCTTCGCCATAGTTCCCTTTCTTGTTTGTATTTAGTCATCAAAAGTCTTACCACATTTGAAACTTTTTTGTTATCTTTTACATACTTACTGTTGTACAATTTATCAAACTCAACAGCTTCTTCTATTGTAAAATACTTGTAAGCTAGTTTAGTAACAAATCTTCTTTTCCTCCTTATCAATACGATAGGATCTTCAATCTTCTTTCTTTTTACTATCCCTAATCGATTCAAGATTTGCTTCAAGTGTTGTACCATAATTGTTCTCCAATAACTTGTTTAAGTACCAAGCAGCTTTCATTAAATCTTCTTCTCCATTCTTCTTGGTATGTCTCTTAACATACTTTACAATGTTAGCTTCCAAAAAATTTAGATCCCAATCAAGTATAACATCTGTAAGATGATATCTATTTTCGGTATAGTAATCTGGATTTGTATTATGTCTGGTCATAAACTTTTCTCATATATATTCTATGACCTTTCATTTTATTTCTTTTAAAATGATTGTTAATAGTATTAGTTACATTCTCAATCTTCTTCTTAATCCAATCCGGATTCATTGGTATTTCTGAAGTCTCATACTCCAGGACATACTTAATCTTAAGTGGATTTTCTTGCGATATCCTCATCATTTGGATCTCCTTTCATATTCATGTGTTCGGTACAAAACCATGTACGCATATAATCATTACTGTAAATTCCTATTTTACCACAATGACATTTTTGATGCTCTTGTTTATCTTCTGGTGTCTTATTGAAAAACCACCAACCAGGTATCTTGATTAGTTTTTTCTTTTTAGCCACAGCTCACACTCAAGAGCTTCTGCCCAGCAACAGAACAAGTAACCAGATGGTTTTCGGATTCCTACTTCCCATTTAGATACTAGTCCTATTGCGACATTCATCTTTCTATCCAAAGCATTTTGTGTCAATCCCAGCTCCTTTCGTTTCTCAACAAACTGAGAAATTAGCTGTTTCTGGAACTTTTCTGTAAGTGCATAAGCCATACAAAAAAATACCTTGATTTTCATTAAATGTAAAGCTACGAAATAACTTTCAATTCCTTCTGAGAAAAACTAGGGCAGTTATCCTTTCGGCTGCCCTAGAACTTCTACTGGCTCAATAGCATCTTCAATATCTCTTGCTGATATAGATTCAAAGTTTTCATTCTCATACTTATCTATCTCATCAGTAACTTCTTTGAGCTGTCTTTCCAAAATCTTTTTGACTTCGGCAAGACTTGTAAGAATATCTTTTAGTTTCTTTTCACGATCATAGTAATAATCCATACGATCATGTGCTTGTTCTTGATTGTCAAGAAATGCTCTACCCATTATGCTCATTGTTTTCCCTTTCGTTTTCATCAATGATAGCTTGATATTTACCAATAATATTCTCTATCATATTGATAGCATCATCAAACTTAGTGATCTTTGGTTTAGGATCTTCAATAAGTTTTCTGACATTTTTTAACTCATCAATAAAATTTTGTACATCATTCATACTACCACTCACTCGCTTTCATTATAGTCAATACTCTTATAGTCTGACTAGGATCAGATGCATCTGGACTATGATACATCATAGCATTATCTTTATAATCTATCTTCCAGAAAATCTTTTCTTTCTGATACATAAAGTTTCCAAAGTCTCTTTCTCCATATGGATTGTTATCTTCTGTAAAATTTCTATACAAAGCAACATTATTTAAGAACTGCATTCTATTCATACCATTTACAAATACACTAGCTCCTCTAGTAATATATGCTTTGTCTTTACTATCAGCTTTGAACAACTCTCCACTAATTAGTTTCTTACGAAGCTCATCATTGAGAAGTGCTATCTTCTCAATCTTCGGTAGCTTCTTATTGTTTAGAACTTTTTGATCTACCATTTAACCACTCCTTTTCATCTTTAGATAAATTATCTTGATTGTTCTCAAGATTGTCTAATCTAACTTTGATATCTTTGATCTCTTTGTTGATCTTCTCAACCAAAGCTAGATTCAGTCTTTGATCCAGGCTCGTTATCTGGCTCTCCAAACTCTCCATAGTTCTGTTCCTTTCGTTTGTAATCTCTATCAACATCACGCACAACCTTGTGTCGTTTGTAATATCTTGTAATTATGTATGAGAAGTCCTCATCAAGAAGTATTCGGTAATACCAAATACCTCTACGCTTGACATAACCATATGCTGCACTTGATGCTACACCTCTCAATATTCTGTAACCAAATCTTGATGCTGTTCTAATCATCTTCTTGTCCTTTCATTTCATATTGACACTCACATATATCATCTTCGATATACAAAGCTCCATTACACTTTAGGCAAAGCTCCTTTTCCATCTGATTTTCTCCTTTCGACTTGCTCTTTACAAGCAATAAATACTGTAGTTATACTACTATTTTGGCAGTAATTAGGCAATCTTTTCCATCTAGGATCTTTGATCATCTTATCTGCTACATAAAAATACAACCTCATGTTGTTGTCTACAATATCACTATTCTTCAACGTATATTCTGACTTCATCTTTCTCTCCCTCCTCAGTAAATCTTACAGATATTTCTTTTATATTTCTGTAAGCTCTTTGAAGATCTTTTCCATCTTCATTTTCCTCAAAATCAAAATTTTTACTGACATATGCTTTACCACATATCACGACTTTACAATCTGATGATATGCGGTTTACTTTGCATATTATATCTTTTAGTTGTTCCATAGTTGGTTTCATAATTAATCCTTTCATTTACTTACACAGTAGTTCTCCTGGTTAGCACTCAAATATCCACTACCAAGTTTTAAGAGTATCGCTATTACTATCCTCGAACATGATATAAACCTGTCAAACATCACATGATGTTATCTATCTTACTGGCTATCAGTAAGCATGACCTCAAGTCTTATATCATCTTGTTCTCATAAGCCCTCGCTTTCGGTTATCTCAAACCAATTTTTTTTTAGATGCAAGAGGGTATATTTCAACCCTCTCGCAATATGTATTATTTATCAAACAATGGTATTGTATCTCCAACTTGTAAAACTGGATCTACCTTGTGTCCATTCTTTGACCACCAGCTGTTAACAACCTTGTTGTTGTCTTGCTTTTTCTCAAAAGTCATTGGCTTTGATCTGTATGGTACATAGTCTTTACCAATAACTGACTTGAAGAAGTCTTTGGTAGCTTTGATTTGTATATCAAGTAAATCTACGCCATACTGTAGATTGTTCATACCGATTGACAACTGCTGTAACTTGTTACCAGTTACTTCTTGATTGTTCTGATATGCTTCTTGTGTACCAATATAACTACCATTATCTTCTGATACTATTCTCAACTTGTTCTCAAGTTTGTCTACAGCTTTCTGTGCTGAATCCTTTCTTTTCTCAAGTCTTGCAATATTTGAATTGAGATCATACTCAATAGACTTGAGATCATCTTCAGCTATCTCAGCTTTGTATAAAATACCCAAACCATTTGTAGTATTTTCGTATTTGTCATGTAATATAACTTCGTGTTGCATAATCGCTCCTTTCGAAATCTCATCTGAAGTAAGCTCATCTTACTCAAGATTGAATGACTTGATTATGCAAATAGAAAATCATCTCTAGTCATAGCTTGTTCTCGTACAGCGCGATCCTACGCACTTGAGGATCGTGCAGCATGAAGCGGAACATAGCTTGACTTGGGATTTTCTCATTTGCTATAATCATACATCTTGATATGATAGAGGTCTACCTCATACCACATCTTGTTATCACTAATTAACTCTTGACACCTCAGAATACTCAAGTATCCTTACGACAGGCATGAACGAATTATCAAACAAGAATGATGAACTAACCGACAAACAAAAGAAGTTAGTTGATACTATCGTAACCACAGGGTGTAGTATAACCGAAGCAGCAGAAATTGCTGGATACTCAACGAAAAAGAGTAAAGATACAGCTAGGGTAATAGCATCTCGTACATTACGAATCCCAAAGGTACAGCAATACATGATGCGTCAAGTATCTAGTCAGATAGGACTAGGAGCTGTAACCGCTAGTAATAAACTCATCAAGTTAGCAGAATCAGCTAAGTCAGAGTATGTACAACTAGAAGCCAGTAAAGATATACTGGACCGGGTGGGATTACGCACAGCCGAGAAGATAAAGCACGACGTAACAGGAGACATAAAGGTCAGTATAGACTTGAGCTAACTTGACGAGTAGGGGGTTAGAAAAACCAACAGCTGACATAGTGATAGGTCCTACTCTAACAATAAAGCTCAAAAAAGCTCTATGTTAATGTGCATAGAAAAAATATCATAAACTGATAAGGTTAGATTGACACTAATGTGGTACATATTGTACAAACTATACTGGTTAAGTAGAAGTGTCGGTGGTCGACCACTTTACCAAAACAAAGGAGTACAATATGAAACACGCAATGAAGAAACCAAAGAAAGCTAAAAAACAAGCAGCTACTGCTGTTGCTATGAAGAAAGCTGGTAAGAAGCCTAAGAAGAAAAAGAACATGTATGGAATGTAATGGCTAAGAAGTCTACAGTAAATAAATCTGGAAACTACACGAAGCCTACAATGAGAAAAAGAATGTTTAATCAAATAAAAGCTAGTGCAGTACAAGGTACAGCTGCTGGTAAGTGGAGTGCCAGGAAAGCACAACTCTTAGCTAAAAGATATAAAGCAGCTGGAGGAGGATATAGATGATGAAGAAAAAAAATAAACCAAAGAAAAAAAGTAAGTTTCCAGATCTTAATAAAGATGGAAAGATTACTAGAGCTGATATTCTTATGGGTAGAGGCGTACTTAAAAAGAAAAAGAAGAAGTGAGTAAAACTCGTAGACAGCGTTCCTTGTCAGCATGGGGAAAGCAAAAGTGGAGAACTAAGTCTGGTAAAAAATCTAGTGAAACAGGAGAAAGATATTTACCTAGTGCTGCAATAAAAGCCTTATCTGCACAAGAATACGCTGCTACTACGAAAGCAAAAAGAAAATCTAAGAAAAAAGGTAAACAATTTTCTAAACAACCAAAAGCTATAGCAGCTAAAGTAAAACAATATAGGAGATTCTCATGAGCAAATCATTAACACAAAGACAAAAAGATACATTAAAGAAACATAGTAAACATCATTCTGCAAAGCATATGGCTATGATGCGAAAAGAGATGAGAGCTGGAAAGTCGTTTACAGCTGCACATAAAATGGCTCAAAAGAAAGTTGGCACTTAGTGGTAGCCAAAAAATATCAGAATCCCAAAGGTGGACTTAATGCTGCTGGTAGAGCTTACTTCAAAAGAAAAGAGGGAAGTAATTTAAAATCTCCAGTAAAAAAGGGTGTTAATCCACGCAGAATTTCTTTTGCTGCCAGATTTGCTGGAATGAAAGGACCAATGAAAGATGAAAAAGGTAGACCAACGAGAAAGGCACTAGCACTTAAGGCATGGGGATTTGGCTCAGTTGAAGCTGCCAGAAACTTTGCAAATAGACATAAAAAAAAGTGAATTGATTTTTTAGATAGCTTGTATAAAAAGCTATAATGACAGAAACTCAGCTCAAACAATTAAAAGAACTACAGAAAACAAATAAATTTTTACTTGATAGATTAGAGAAAGCCTATATGGAAAGTGGTAAATTAAGACAAAGTCTTATGAAGAAAGGAGAAAGAATATTTCCAGTCAAAAGCGAAAAGGAACTAGGGTCGAAAACGAAATAGTTAAACTGTTTCAAGCCGAGGGTTATGATGCCAGGAGACAACCTTTATCTGGAGCTATTCAAGACTTTCCACATGATGTCAAAGTAAATGATTTGTATGGTGGTACAACCATAGAAGTAAAAGCCAGAAAGTCTGGAGAGGGATTTACACAACTTGACAAATGGAAAGGATCAGCAGATTTATTAATTTTAAAGAGGGATTTTCAAAAACCTATGGTATACTTATCATGGGATTTTTTTAAGGAGTTTCTAAATGACGAAAGACAGAACAGACGACGTAACGAATCTGGAGAACAGGCAGATATTTCAGATCAGTTGGCAGGAGAGACAACGATTGAGAAAGATAGTAAGGAAAGTACATCTAAAATTTTTACCAGAGCAAGAAGTTTCGGACAGGGAGTGCGACAAGCTAATAGAAAGTCTTGGTCCAAAGGTAAGAGAAAAATTGTTAGTAGAGTATTTGGACAAAGTAAAATAAATGGGAAGTCTCAGCTACAAACCAGATGGGAATACCTTAAAAAACTTTCTAAAGAAAAATGATTTTTTCCGAGGAATAAGAGGACCGGTAGGATCTGGTAAATCAGTAGCTTGTTGTATTGAAGTTCTTAAAAGAGCATTAGAACAAAAACCAAATCAAAGTAATATACGAAAATCAAGATGGGCAGTAATACGAAATACTAACCCACAACTTAAAACAACTACAATAAAAACTTGGCTAGATTGGTTTCCAGAAAATGAATGGGGAGCTTTTAGATGGTCTATACCTTATACCCATCATATTCAAAAAGGAAACTTAGATCTAGAAGTTATATTCTTAGCTTTAGATAGACCAGAAGATGTTAAAAAATTATTATCATTAGAACTTACAGGTGTATGGGTTAATGAAGCAAGAGAACTACCAAAGTCAATCATAGATGCTTGTACTATGAGGGTAGGTAGATATCCAAGTATGAGAGATGGTGGAGCTTCCTGGTATGGAGTTATTGCCGATACAAATGCTCCAGAAGAAGATCATTGGTGGTCAATAATGAGTGGAGAAGTACCAGTACCAGATCATATATCAAGAGATGAAGCTATTATGTTAGTTAAACCAGATAACTGGTCTTTCTTTACACAGCCATCTGCTATGAAAGAAAAAAAAGAAAAAGATGGTACACTTGTTGGATATGAAAAAAATATTTCATGTGAAAACAAAAAGAATCTAACAAAAGATTATTATAACAATGTTATCAAAGGAAAAACAAAAGGTTGGATAGATGTTTATGTAATGAATAAACTTGGCAGCATAGAAGAGGGTAAACCTGTCTATCCTATGTGGAATAATGATTTACATTTATCAAAAGAAGATATTGAGCCAGCTCCAACTTCTGTATTTATTGGTATTGATTTTGGATTAACACCAGCTGCTGTCTTTGGTCAAAGATTACCAAATGGTAGATGGTTAATATTACAAGAATTAGTTTGTTTTGATATGGGTGTATCTAGGTTTAGTGAGCTACTTAGATTTGAAATAGCAAAAAATTATTCTGGATTAGATGTAGAAGTATATGGAGATCCAGCTGGAGATTTTAGATCGCAAACAGATGAAACAACACCATTTCAAATACTACGACAGAATGGAATAAAGGGTAAACCAGCTCCATCAAATGATATAGCACTACGAATAGAAGCTGTAGAAACAGCTTTAAATAGATTAATTGATCAAAAACCAGGCTTTTTAGTAGATAAAAGGTGTATAAATCTAAAAAAAGGTTTCAATGGTGGCTATTTTTATAGAAGATTACAAACTTCTGGCGATAGATATGATGAAAAACCTATGAAAAACAGATATTCTCATGTCCATGATGCTTTACAGTATCTATTAATGGGAGCTGGAGAGGGTAAAACATTATTATCTGGTAGAGCTTCAAAGCCAACTGTAGTAAAAACTAGAGGTTGGGATATATTTAGTGGGCAAAGAAAGTCAGTATGGCGAAACAAACTGAATGGTTAGTATTTTTCTATGAAAACAATGACTTTCATAGATCTCATAAGTTTTTTAAAAAAGGATTTAAACATTGTGGAGTTATGTCTTATGATCCTCAAAAAGAAATATGGATATTAGTAGAATATAATTTTGGTCATTTGTTTGTAGAAACACTAGATCCAGAAGAAGTAGATAAAATATTTAGAATGATTAGTCAAAAGAATGGAAAAATAGTAAAAGTGCCAGTAAAACATAATTTACCTAGATTTCCAGTAATAATGAAATCTTGGATTAAAGAACATAGTTGTGTTAGTTATGTTCAAAGGTTAATAGGAATGTCAAAGTTTTGGATATTCACACCATATCAGTTATATTGTGAGTTGAAAAAAAAAGGTTTTTCTGAAATAAAGTTATAAATATGGGAATGTTACGCAGACCAAGATACCAGGAAACTGAAGCTGATAAACAGCTACGCAAAGATATTGAAAAAAGAAAAAAAGAAGAAGAAGCAGAAAGACTTCGATTAGAAAAAGAACAAAAAAAACAAAAAAGCAGACGAGCAAGAGGAATGGTAGGAGCTAGAAGTTTATTTACCAAAGGAACAAAAGGATTTAAAGATCCAGAGGGTAAAACTTATGAGTAGTAATAAAGGAAGCTCTCAAGCATCAAGAGATTCTAGTAACTCTATGCAAGATAGAGATCCTGGAGCTAATCAAGGTAGATTTGATTCACAAGAAAAAAAAATAGCTAAACAAGTAAAAAAAGATATTGGTTTGACAGCTACTAGAGGTGGTTTTATTGCAGCCAATGCTCCAGATCCATTAATGTATGGAAAAGCTGCTTCTGAAGCTGCAAAAAAGAGAATGGAAGAAAGAGGACTAGGAACTTATAATCCAGAAACAGGTAGTTTTCAAAATGTTGTAGGAAATAAAATTATATCTGGAAATAAAATGTATGGAGATTCTGGAACTGGTATGGGATCTGGAGATCCAACTGGTGTAATGACTTCTATTCCAATATCTCAAAAAATGTTTGAAAGACAAAAAAATATAGTTAGTGCTATTGGATTAGGTCTTGGATTAGCTGGTGTTCCAATAATACCAAGTGCTATGATATTTGATGCTCAAAGAAAAAGCTATGATGATTATATTAAAAGATTTAATAATATACAAACATCTAGTACAGTTTTAGCAAGAAATGTTGCAAATAATAATCAAGTAGATGCATCTAATAATAATAGATCTACAGCTGTTGCAGATCAATCAGCTATGAGTGGAGATGATGAAGCAAGAATAAGAAACAGATCAGCATATAGTGGATTAACTGCAGCTGAACAAGATGCTAGAACATTTTTAGATGCAACTGGTAGAAGAATAACTGGAAGTATGAATTAATGGCATATATTGAATTAGCAGATACAGAATTAGATAGTGGAATTACAGATAATCGAGTAGCTTCTTTTATGAAGAAGTATAGAGATTCAGAAAAAATATACGATCATTGGAAAGATAAATATGAAGAAGCATATGAATATACTTTACCACAAAGAGAATCTTTTTATGAAGAAACTGTAGGAGAGAGAAGAACAGATAAAATATTTGATGAAACAGCTGTAGTAGGTATACAAGAATTTGCTAGTAGATTACAAGCTGGTCTTGTTCCTACATATGGAAGATGGGCAAATTTTGAAGCTGGATCAGAAGTGCCAGAAGATTCAAAACCAGATATTAATGAACAACTAGATGCAATAACAAAATATGTTTTTGAAATAATTGCTGGATCTAATTTTAATCAAGAAATACATGAAGCATTTATGGATTGTGCTATTGGTACTGGTGTACTCTTAGTAGAAGAGGGAGATAGTTTAAATCCAATAAACTTCCAGGCTATTCCATTACCAAGAGTAATGTTAAACAATGGACCAAATAATAAAGTAGATACTGTATTTAGAAAAAGAAGTATTGCCTATAATAGATTAATGGTTGCTTACCCTAAAGCAGAAATGTCTCCAGAAATGTTAAAAATAATAGATAAAAAACAAGGAGAAAAAGCAAATGTAGTTGAGGGTGTTTTTAAAATATATGATGATCAAAATGAAGAAAAATACAAATACTGTGTTGTTTGTATGAATGAAAAAGAAATGATTTTTGAACAAGAACTAGAGGGTATTGGTAGTAATCCTTATGTAGTATTTAGATGGAACAAAGCATCTGGAGAAGTGTTTGGTCGTGGTCCAGTATTTAATGCTATGGCTGCAATCAAAACAACAAATCTTACAGTAGAACTAATATTACAAAATGCACAAATGAATATTAGTGGTATTTATACTTATGAAGATGATGGAGTTATTAATCCAGATAATATTAATTTAGTACCTGGTAGTCTAATACCTGTAGCTCCAAACAGTAGAGGTCTTACTCCTTTAGCTGGAGTAGGTAGATTTGATGTAGCTCAACTTATACTTGGAGATATGCGTCAGAATATTAGAAAAGCATTGTATATGGAAACACTTGGTAGACCAGAGGGTACACCAATGTCAGCTACTGAAGTATCAGAAAGAATGGCAGATTTATCAAGACAGATTGGATCTGCATTTGGTAGATTACAATCAGAATTAATTACACCACTTCTTAGAAGAATAATTAGAATACTTACAAAAAGAGGATTAATAGAAATACCTAAAATAGATAATAGAGAAGTAACAATTATATCTCAATCTCCTTTGGCTCAAGCTCAACATCAACAAGATATAGCTGTAGTTAATAATTTTAATGCTATTTTAGCTCAAACATTTGGACCACAAATACTAAATTTAATTGTTAAACAAGATGAAGTAGCAAGATACATGGCTGAAAAGCTAGGATTACCAGAAAAATTAATTAGAGATCCTCAAGAACAACAAGCTCTAGTAAATGAGTTGCAAAATATGGCTCAACAAGGTAATATGCCTGGAAATGTCATGGGAAACCCTACGCAACAAGAACAATAAAGAGGTAGCTACTGATGATGACAGGACTTTTGCTAGCGTATTTAATGGAAGTAAAGGCAAAGCAGCAATCGAATACCTCGAAAAAATAACAAATAACTCTTTGGCAAATCCAAACTCTAGTAGTAATGTGTTATGGCATTTAGAGGGTCAAAGATATTTATTAAGTGTAATAAAACAAAAAATAAAACGAGGACAAAAAAATGGCTGACGAAGAACAAAAAACTAATGGCGAACTAAAACCACAAAGACCAGAATATGTATCAGAAAAATTCTGGAACGCAGATACAAATGAAGTAAATTTAGAAGATCTTGCTAGTAGTTATAATTCTTTAGAAAAAAAACTAGGATCAAGAACAGAAGAACTATCAAAACAAATAAGAGAAGATTTAGAACAAGAAAGAATAGCCAATACTCCCAAGGAATATGAATTATTCCAACCAGAAATACCAGAGGGTGTATCTATAGAAGTAAATAAAGATATACCATTACTTCAATGGTGGGAAGAAACAGCTAGAAAAAAAGGATTATCTCAAGATGAATACAATGATGGTATTAAAAAATTTGTAGATAATCAAATAGCTGCACTTCCTGTATTGGAAGAAGAAAAACAACAATTAGGCGAAAATGCTACACAAAGAATAGAAGCAGCTGATCTATGGGCAAAGAAGAATTTATCTTCTGATGCTTATTCGGCAGCATCTAATTTAGCAAGTACAGCAGCTGGTGTAAAAGTTATTGAAGAACTTATGAAACTAACTAAAGATGCTCCAATGCCTACAACAGAAACTGCCATAGAAGCTGCTCCAAGTTTAGAAGATTTAAGATCTATGATGCAAGATCCTAGATATTGGAAAGATGGACAAAGAGATCCAGCTTACATAAACAAAGTCGCAGCTTTATTTGAAAAATACTATGGTAAAGACGAAAGCGAAAAAGGTTAGAGTTACCTGGAGAGATGCTGTATCTCATTCAGAATGGTTAGATCCAAATACTGCTAAAACATTTCAACCATACCTAAATGTAACTGAGGGTTTTCTTTTAGAAAAGAATAAAAATGCTACAATAATCTACATGTCTTACAATGATACAGACATAGGCGACACTTGTGTAATACCAAGTGAAAACATTGTTGAGCTTTGTGAGTTGAAAAAGTAGAAAAAATATGTCAGTTGATTGAGTAATAGACCTCTATGGCGTAAAATATGCCTTGTAAAAGATAACATATGAAGCTCCTGTGAGATAATCTAGGTAACAAAAGCAACATAAGGAGAATAAAATGAGTGCTACTATAACTAACGCTTTTATTACTCAGTTTGAATCTGAAGTACATATGGCGTATCAAAGAATGGGTAGTAAGTTCAAAAATCTAGTGCGTGTTGTAAATGGAGTATCTGGAGAATCAGTTAAGTTCCAAAAAGTAGGCACAGGCGAGGCAACAACTAAGGCTCGTCATGCTGAAGTAGTAGCTATGAACATTAGTCATACTAATGTAACTGCTACACTTTCTGATTTCTATGCTTCGGATTACGTAGACAAGCTAGACGAACTGAAAACCAACATTGACGAAAGATCAGTAATTGCAAATAATGCAGCATATGCTCTTGGTCGTAAGACTGACAGCATTATCACTGATGCTATGGCATCTGCTACAACTGTAGCAAACAATGCTGGAGCAAATGGTACTGGATCTTTAGCTACTGATATGAATGTGGCTAAATTTAAAGATATGCAAGCATTATTCGGTACAAATTCTGTGCCAGATGATGACCAAAGATATTGGGCAATCGGTCCAAAACAATGGTCTGACTTGTTAGATGATGATCAATGGTCAAGAATGGAATACATTGGAAACAACGAGCTTCCTTTTGCTGGTATGAACTACACAGCTAAAAGATTCTTAAGTTTCTTAACTTTTGTATTCTCAGGACTAGACACTTCTGGATCAACTGATAGACACACTGTTGCATGGCATAAGTCATCAATGGGTCTAGGTATTGGATCAGAAGTTAGAACAGAAGTAAACTATATACCAGAAAAAGTGGCTCACTTAATGACCTCTTATTTATCAATGGGATCAATTCTAATTGATGATAATGGTATTAGAGTGCAGAAAGCTGCGGAATAGGAGGTAGATATGGCATATGAAACTTCAAATCCGGTAAAAAAAATCTCTCAAATGGGAGACACCAACTCCATGTGGTATTACACTGATGGAGATGCAATAGGTACTATTGATGACAATGAGTACTTTTTAGCTTCTCAAGCTGACTTAACAGCTGGAGATGTTATTATTGTAAACAGTGGTGGCTCAAATGGTGTAGTAGATATGTTAATTGTAACAACTTCTACTTCAACTCAAGTGAGAACAGCTTTATTATCATAACATTAACGAGGGGGAGCAATCCCCCTCCTAAAAAAATATGGCAGTAACAAAAATAGATATAGCTTCAAGAGCATTAATAATGATCGGATCTAATCCGATTTCGTCATTTACAGACGATACTACAGAAGCATTAGTAACAAATAATATTTATGAAGAAATTATAGAATCTACTTTATGTAGAGCAAGATGGAGATTTGCTACAGAACAACAACAACTATCTTTATTAGCAAATGCTCCTACTGGTAGATATGAATATGCATATCAAATACCTACAAGTCCACAATGTTTACAAATAATATCAATAACTGAAAATGATATAAATATACAATATGCAAGATATGGAGATAAAATATTTGTAGATGGACATGGTAGTCAAAGTAAATTAATTATGGATTACATCTTTAGACAAGATGAAAGTGAGTTTCCACCCTACTTTAGATTAGCAG
>VTLG01006166.1_pt1 | contig 21171 bp, 34 predicted proteins | sample 4694571 | NCBI WGS metagenome assembly VTLG01 (sample SAMN12604809, study PRJNA352737) | marine metagenome | biome: ENVO:00000447; feature: ENVO:00000209|ENVO:00000569|ENVO:01000036; material: ENVO:00002151; isolation source: viral sequences binned using virsorter ... | reverse complement strand
CCCCAATAGATCAGGGCAGCCAAGTATGCTAAGGTTTTCAATACGAATCCACTGGAGGGAGCATGTATTTTTTTTAAGATCTTGCCATAATTTTCGTTCAGGTTTAACTGCATTTTTCAAAGTAACTACTGCTTACAGTTTAAACCCAGATGCTGGGTCAGTGGGGGCTTTAATTAGTTTTAATCCTTGAGGTTTGAATACTACTCTCATTGAATTTGCACCAATGATTGTACTCTCTTGCACTTCAATTTTTTTTAATTCTTCTAAGTGAGGACCAACTTGCATAAAGACAGAAGCATCACCTAGTGATCCTTTTTGTCCCTTACCTTTGTTGTCCATAAATTCTTGTAGAAAACCCATTAACTCTCTTAATCTCATAGTACACCAGCCTTTCTTAAACGGTTGACTTGATCATCAATTTGTTTGGCTAGTTTTTTATTGTCTGCGTGTAGCTCTATATTCTCTTGTTCTAACTCTGTCAATCTTGTTTGTAATTTTCCATTAAATTTTTGATGTGACTCATTGACTGCACACAACTCTTCAATTCGTTTATACATATCTGCATTCTCCTGATGCATCTCACGAACAATTTTTTTAGTTCCATTTAAGACAACTTCAGTTTCAGATAACTTAGTTTTCATCTCTCTCATCTCAGGGGAATTATGAACAGTAATACCTTTTATAAGGATCATCTCGTTTTCTAACTCCTGACATTTCTTCTTCCAATCTGTATCACTCATATTGACTTTATAAGAAAGTTACCTTAAATTGTCAATATGGGTGTCCCAAAAAGATTAACAGAAATGCAAATGAGATTCGCCGAGTACGTAGTATTCGGGGGACCTGATGGACCTATGACTCAGGCCGAAGCAGCTATTGCTGCTGGCTATTCTCCAAAGAGAGCAAGATCAGAAGGATCAGAATTACTGAATCCTAGACTCAGCCCATTGGTAGTCCAATATGTAGGTAAACTCAAAGAAGAAAGACTTAAGAAATTTGAAGTGACCTATGATGGTCACCTGGCTGAACTCGCTAGACTTAGAGAAGCTGCTTTGAAGAAAGGCTCCTTCTCCTCAGCTGTAAACGCTGAAGCAAACCGGGGAAAGGCAGCAGGATTATACATAGACAGAAAAATAATAAAGCATGGGAAATTAGAAGACCTATCAGAAGAGGAATTAGAAAACAAAATGAAACAAATTTTAGACGATTATGCACCAATTTTAAACGTTACCCCCGAGAAACCATCACTGGAACAAAAACAAAGAAAAACCAAAACAAAGAAAAAAGAAAAAGTACCAGGAAATATTGTTGCCAGTCCGACATCTACTGCGGAATCTGCTTCAAAAGTACAAGACAAAACAGTAAAAATATAGTCATTCCAAAGATATACATATTATCGGGATTCCACATTTAATTTCTCCATTTCAGTTATGACCCCTGCAGGGAAGACATTCCGATCAGAATAAGCCTCATCCTTCTCGTCATAGCTAGCAAAAGTCCAGACGAATTTTTTGGTCCTTTTATAAACGTAAGCAAAAGTGACCATCTTAGAGCACTCAAACTTATCGAACTCATCAGCGGTAGCATGACCCCCATCGGCAGTAATGTCAACCCATGAAATCTTATAAAAATAAAACTTCTTCTTGTTGATCACAACGTGCTTATATTTAGATTTCTTTTTCCTACGCATCGCTTCTTATACACCCCTATATAGAGATCTCACAGACAAATTAGGTACCTCACACCAACTTGTTTGCCCGTATACCCAATAAGTCGTTGGTATTGCTAGCTTATTTAACATTTGACATTATTTTCTGTCATAATAATTAAAAATGTCATACTTTTTGGCACTCTAAGTCATTGATATTATTACATAAATTGATGTTTTGACACTTTTTACACTTTTTTTCGATTATTTTTTTTATTTTTAAAAAAAATTTGTCTGTATAAACACTATATGTAAGAATTCTTGCCTAATTGCTGCTATAAAAGCGCCTTAATATTGCCATATTCTCACTAGCTTTGGCAGCTTCACTCAACAATTTATCAATTTCGCCTGTTATGTCGGTGTGGCCCACGATAACAGCTGCATTGGCATTGTTGCTTAAGAGCATATCAACCTTTAATAAAGCCTCTTCCATTTGACTGGTATAACGCTGAATTAAGGTTTTATATATTCTTTCCCTCATCTATTGCCTCCTTTATGTTTAAATGTGTTAAACTTTCCTTAGTTCCTAACTCCTCAAAACAAAATGTATTAAACGCTAAGGAGTATCTGCTCTCCTCTTTTGGATTAATCAAGACATTATGCCTTAAGTGGCTAGGAAACAGTATTAATTCCCCTGCTTTAGGGTTGAATGTAAAAGACTCACTGTTAATCTTAGTTTGTTTAAATTGTTCCATCGTTATTCTATTGATGGTATCTTTGGTAAAGCTGATGGGTGCATTCCCCTCGTTCCTGAAGTAAAACACTCCACTGATTGCACTGTTGGGGTGGGTATGCTCATGGGTAAAGCTTCCTCGTCCATTACGTTGGACCCAAGATTGTGTGATGTTCACTCTACGTTTTGTCCCAATAACGGATTCACAGTAAGTATTTAAAGATCCATAGAAAAAAGCTTTTAGCTTCTCTAACTCAGGACGTCTTAGGATATAAGTATCTTTACTTCTAAAGACACCAGTAATTTGTTGATTGTCATACTCTATCTCACGAATAAATTTAAATTCTTTTTTAAAGTCATGAGGATACTCCGATACTAATAGATTGGTGGGGAATATACAGATTAAATTCGCTTTATATTTCTCTTCGGTCATTTATTTTCTCTTTCTTTTTTATTAGCTAAGGATTGTCTATAAGAGGCAGCTAACTCTTGTTTTTCTTTTTCAAAGGCATTAAGTAATTCTTTGGTATCAATCTGTCGTTCTTCTTTGTAATCTCGTTTCTTTTCATAATACATATCTAATCTTTTAAGGAATGCATGTTTATGCTTTCTCAATTCTCCATACTGAATCTTAAATTCTTGATAATATAGGTCAGGAGTACATACCATTATGATACATTGTTTAATGTTAGAGCCATAAACATAGTCATGCGCCATGGCATAAGCAGCCACTTGAAGGAAGTAATCTTCTATCCATTCCACTTGTTTTGGGCGGTTACTTTGTTTAAAATCGGCAATAGTCTCTAAGCCATTGTGTTCACAAACTAAATCCGTAGAGCCTGCGTAAAGGCCTGGATAGTGTAACGTGACTTCAGAACCATAATAATGATCGATAGGAGTAAGTCCTATGTCAATAATCTTTTGAGCCATCGGCTTAGCTTGAACGCCAATTTCCGTAAGGTCATCATAACCGGTTCCTTTGATGTATTTCTCCAAGAACTTGTGCATGGCAGTACCCCGTTTACTGCTATGATTCTTAATTCGTTCTGCTTCTTCATATCCTTTTTTTGCAATCCATTGCTTTAAATAGGTATCATCCTTAGTTTGTCCAAGGATCGTGGTCACTGAAGGAAGTCTCATTCCTTGAATCTCATAGATCCGTGATCCACGGTCCGTGGTTGTTGTTCCTTGGTGGTAGGTATATTTAGAATTTAACTTCATTTCTTACTGTTGATAACCGTTTCCACCGGGCCCATATAATTCATTCTTGAATCTTGGTCAAATAAAACATTTCCAGAAACCGAGACTCGTTCAACCTTAGATTTAAAAGGAAAGACCCAATGTTTGAGTGACGCTGGGAAAATAAACATATCCCCGGTCGTCGGGGATTGATTCACCACCGAGATACACTGACGGTTTCCTTCACCATAGTACCAAGAGATTCCTCCCGGTCCTCGCATGGTTCCAGGAAAAGCATTACATTCATCGGTAATTTCTTGAGGGACATCCGGATAAATCACAAAGGATAAATCGGCACTATGATCATGAGGAGGATTAAATTCCCCAGGACCCATGTAATTGATCCATAACGCTGTAAGGTTAAAATTCGGTTTCATACTTCCTTTCCCTCTCCACTGATTATAACCAATGGAATAGGCTTCAAAATACTGAGATAACCAATCCGCAATTTGATTCGCAGGTCTCAGTTCATATTCATGACGAATGTGTCCGGCTAACTTAGCTTGATAGTTTAGTTTCTCATCTTTCCGACACTTCGCACCCACGTCTAAGAGTTGTTGACATTGCTCCTTGGAGATCGTGGTATGGAAGAGAAACGGTCCCCAATGATAATAATTAAATTTAATTTCGTGCTTTTGTTTCTTATCAACTTTCATCGCTTCCTCTTTTTAATAATTTGTTTCGCATTTTCGTAAACATGCGTCTTAATATCTTTTTCCGTACCCATAATGGTGAGTACATCCACTCCGCTATAGATCCGGGTATAAGCGTTCTGAGACGCAGCAATACTAGCTCCCGAAGCTAATAGTGCAAACTCACTGCACCCGCTTGCGAAAATACTGATTATAAATAAACTCATCAACTTGAGCTTGAGACCACTTAATTTCTCCAGTGGACTCGCACTGCCAGCATTGGTGAACGTTTGTCTTACCTTTGTTATCATTGACTTTTTCATAGCCATTTCCTTTACAGTTGGGACAGATTGCTTTATACATGATTATATATCCTCGGTCGACCACCTAATTTTCCCATCTTAACGTAATAGGGGTCTTTCTTACGTTTAGCAGCATAATAGGAATTACCTGTTAAATGCTTCTTCTTTCTTTTTTTATAAGGGCCTCTTTTCATTCCTGTCCGATAATGCGAATGATAAAGTTTCCCTCCTCGTTTCGGTGCATCCGGATTGGGTTTAACATAAATCCGATTACCGGTTCTCACCCATTCCATATGCGCTTCTCTTTTACCAATGGAATTTTTTATATGTTCCCAGACATAGCCAGGATCATAGCCAGCCATTTCACAAACCTCTTTAAAATCTTTACTATTAGATTTAAACCAGGCCATAGCTGATTTGGATTCTCTCCAATCAGATGTGTACATAGCATCATCTGCTGCCTTGGCTAAAACCGAAATCCATAAAACTTGTTCCGGTGTTGGAGGAAGCCTAGACTCAGTCGCTTCGTACTTTTGTTGGAACTTTGCCATTTAACTTCCTTGCTTTCTCGTGCGCTAATGCTTCTACAGTTTTACTAATGGATAATTTTGCATCCGGTAACAAAACCTTTGATAGCTTTACTAAAGTGTTGTATGTCTCGTGTGTGAGAGATACATTTCTATACTTTGTTATATCAGTCATGTTCTTTCCTTTTGTTTTTAACTTAATATATAGGATATTCCTTAAATAGTGTCAAGATGAAAATTATAATTTTAAGCATGATTATATGCTCCGCATTACATGGAAATTGTCAGCCCCCGTACACCAAAACGGTCGAATATAATACCTGGGCCGAGTGTATGTATGCAGGGACGAATGATACTTTAACCCTATATAATGTTATGGGACCGGAATATATAAACGAACATAAGATCTTTATTAAGTTTCAATGTGCTGAACAAATAAAAGAAGAAGAAAAAATAGACTCCTAGTTGACAATTGTGTCTGAATTGTGTTAAAGCTCAATCTTCTCACCTTTAATACCTATCCTTCTTTCCCTTTAGGATAGGTTTATAGACAAGTATAACCAATCATTAACTTACCATCGGGAGTAAAATTGCCTTGGTTCTTGCCATCCCGATACGTGGTATTCACTTCACGCCACGCTTTAGCAATCTCGCCGCAGTTAAGCCCGTTGGTTTTTAATTCTATCTTCTCGACTCCGCTCACACTGAGCAGAAGAATAATTACGTATTTCATTGTTCTAAAATAAAGTTTTCACATTTTTCTACAGGAACTTTAAAAAATTTTTCTCCGTTCGCTACATATTTATTGTGATTTTCTTTGATAGGACTCTCAAGAATAATTTTCTCTGTAATAATCAGACATCGAGTAAGATTTTTATTCACACTAAAATAGACACAAGATCCATCGGTAAAAAATTTCTTTTTCCTATAAGGAATGTTAACGGTGTCAAAGGGAAAGGGATCATTATCTCTCCAATTGTTTCTGACTTCGACTTCGGCCGTTCCAATCTTTTCTCCATTTTTATAAAGTTTAAGATCAACTCCAAAGCCCGCATCTCCCATGATTTCAAGATCTTCTCCATGCTTTTTACGTAATACTTTAGCTACGAATTGTTTACCGGCATGGTCGTGCTGGTTGTAAAGACTTCTGCTAAATGCTTTTGTTCTGTTTTTCATAATCATATTGATTATCTCCGTAGGTATTTTCTCTACCATCACGAAAACTTCTCGTTATTTTTCTCCCTTTTTTATTAATGTAAACCATTCCACCCGTAAATTTAGGCGTCCTAAGCAATAAAGATTTTAACATCTTTTTATAACTCATCGCTTGGACTTCTGCAGGCTCTTTGTTTATTTCAGTAATTGTATATTTATATCTCATACTTTCTTTCTACCCTATGTAATGTAGGATATACACTATGTCAAGAGAAAATTAAATTAATAAGTCTTTTAATTCAAAGGTTAAACCCTCTAATTCTGGAGGTTTTCCTTTAGGATAGGTAGGAAAAACCATAAATTTCTCACCTGTTTCTTCATTTGTACACCCTGCAACTAACCAATCCCATTGAAAGTTATTATCTTCTACAAATTCACGCATAACTTCATAGGTTTGATCAGGGTGTTGCTTTAATAGATTGGCCTGACATTCTTGCATGGTTCTATACCAACCCTGCATTTCAAAATTCTGTTGGGTTAAAACAGGATCACTACCTATCAAATAGGCTAATATTAAAATTTTGTACATTACAACACACGTTTTTTTCCTTGGCCACGAGATTTTTTACGATGGGGACAACGTTTTGAATAAGATTTTGCATGTCTTTTTGGACGCTTTTTCCGAGTTCTCTTGTGGTAAGTGCTAACTCCAAATAAAGCTCTTTTACGAGCCATCTTCGTCGAAAATTCTAATCATTTCATGTTTACCACCGGCTGGAATGATTGGCATAAAACTAATTGCTCCATTGATTTTTTGTTCAGTTTCAGAACCACACGTAATACATCTATAAATATTTTGATAGAGTGATACAAATACCGTCTCTTCACGACACATAGGACAAGTTCCATTCGTTACCTCAGTCCTGAATGCGAATCTTTTTCCAAATGAGTTTTTTTCTGTCATACTTCTTCTTATCTTTAAACCGCTTAGGAGTAAAGTGTTTTAAAATTCTGGCTATGGGATTGCGTTTATTTTGTATAACCCGACGAGTCATACTTATCTTCAAGAATCTTGACGATTCTCATCTTCTCACTATATTCGTCCTTCTCTATGATCGCCGTCACCTTACCGCACTGCATTCTCACGTTTTCGGGATTAACGCTTCTCTCAACGGTCCTTTTTTTCGCTAAGCAGGAACTCATCCGTTGGTCCTGTATATAGGTGTGCTCTATAATACCCCCTTGGTAAAACATGCAAAGCACGACTATCCCCGACAAAACTGTTTCCATTATTCATGACCTCCATTAGCAAATGATCTTTGCTTATCTTTTAATTTTTCTACATCTCCTTGTAGCTTATTAACTGCTTTAGTTAAAGCCTCTATATTAACTTCATTGTGCAACATGCTATCTACTCTAACTTGTAGTTTATCTACTTGTTTATAGAGTTCTTCGATCAACATGAACTGCTCAGAATCTGCGGGCAAACTGCCTAAGAGGCCCCGAGGCCACTTGATCCTAAATTCTGTATTTTCAACTAAATCTTTTTCCATAATTTGTAGTTTAGTTGCGTGCCTATTTAAATTTTCTTGAATACCAAAAAAAGCCCAGGTCCCGATTGCGACGAGGGAAATCAATGAGGCAACCGTTTTCATCGGCATCTGCACGGCTGCTTGTTCTGATATTTTTAAAGGTTTACCCATATTACTCCTTCTGGTTTATATCTCCCCATATAATTTTATATTTTAATTTTCCACCATCATCCCCTTCGGTATGATCAGTGGGTTCTTCAATTTGAAGAACATGTTTTACGCCCGTACATCCAGCAAAAACAAGTAAAAACAAACCGATGATTATAGAAGAAATTAAATACTTCATGCATCTAGTTCTTCTGTCCCTTATTTTTCTTGCGTTTCTTCTTGCCCTTAAAATTTTTAAAGTTCTGTATCTCATCTTCTATTACCTCAATCTTTGTTTTAATTAAGACCATGTCTTGCGACAATGAAAATGATCGTTGAAGCGTCCATCCTCCGAGCGCTAATAGTATAGCGAGTAAAGCTGTGATTAATTTATCGTTCACTGACACCACTCACAGTCATTAGTGTCATCAATAATAATTTCACCGGTTGTTTTTGGTTTATATTCATATGTTTGTTGTTCGGCTTTTTCTTTTTCGTCTGCCTGACAACATGTACCTGATTTTTCTTTTTCTTTGGTATGCGTACTGCAAATTTTTTTTTCGTCTATGCTCATGCTTTTTCCTCATGTTCACAATTATTACAAGAACACGTACCACTAAATTGACTTGGTTTTCCACCCCAATTAGAATGTGTTTCTAAATCACAATGGCAAACGCATTTACAATTTTTACATTTAATCTCAGGTCCGTCACTCATCTTTTGTTTCCTCTATGTTGTAGAAGTAGTTATCACTATCTTCTGTTTTCCATTTACTGGTATCTTCAACGTTCCATTCGGAAGTTTGTACTTTCCAATCTATAGGAACTTCATCTTTCACTGTGAAAGATGGAATACTCCATATTAATCTATTGTTAGGCTGTGCCGCATAATTCCCATCATCCAGGGCCAATATGTGTGCGCACTTATGTTCGTGCGGTATCTCAGAATGATCTGTGTCGACTATATTACTCTCTGGGTGAGCCCAGTCAACTGTGAAAAGATAGGATCCGGTATGCCAGACCTTATCTTTATCAATATATTTTCCGGATTGACCATCTAAAATATCGTAATTAGTGATAGCAGGATAATAACTAAAACAATTCCAAAGCTCCAGCTGGTCCAGCCGAGTCCGAGGAACTTCTTTGATATTAAAGCCTCTTTGTATGAAGGCAGATATTGGTAAACGATAGAAGATAGCACCATTTTCCATAACTGCATGAAAGAGTATAGGACGCCCTGTAATTGATGCCACGCCAAAAACCACGCAGTCTTCCACTTCTCCATGGTGTTTTTTGAGATCATATAAATATTCTCTCCGAATCTGTGCATAGATTACAGGTATGTTTGCATTTAGGTATGCCATTTAGCATAAAGTCCTATAGTGCTGCGATTATTAAAATCACAAGTACAACTCCAGCACCAATACAAACTTTTCGGTGGTCTTTCCAGATTTGTTTAATTGTTTCCATAGTTTCCTCCTATTTTATGTCTCCCCAGTTTTTACCGGATTCGTAGTCTACCTTATTAGGTACTTCAAGTCCAACTGCAGATTCCATAATTTCCACTATTTGTTTAGCTTCTTTATCATCTTTTACAGAAATATCCAACTCATCATGCACTTGAATATGGGCTAAAATTCCTACTTTTGATAATTCAATCATAGCTTTTTTAGTCATATCTGCGGCTGATCCTTGAATTAATTTATTTAAAGCTTTGTATGTGTAAGCTCTTTTGATCCCTGGTCCGTGCTCCCTGAGTGCTTCTTCATGAGGCAATGCCTTATGAATTCCGAACTGATTAGGTTCCCATAAATGGAACCGGCACAAACGACCCAGTAATGTACGTATACGTCCAGAGTCCTGGGCTCGTCTGGATACATTATCCATCATCTGTTTAATAAATGGAACTTGCTGATGATAAGATTTAAATAATTCTTTCGCTTGTGTTTCACTCACTCCTAATTCAGCTTGTAATTTATTTTTACCCATTCCATAAAACAAACCAAGATTAATGGTCTTCGCTTGAGTTCTTGGAATGTTAGCCATATCAGCAACAATCTTATGAAAATCCGCATCACCTGCGTGATAAGCATCCATAACTCCTTGAATACCATAAAGATTTTGGAGTGCAGCATAATGCACCACCAATCGTGGTTCTTGTTGATTGTAATCAAAGCAACCCCATGTGTGTCCTTCTTCAGGAATAAATAATGATCTGATCCGTGGTCCAAGTTCCTTATTACGTGCAGGAATTTGTTGTAGATTTGGATTCGCATAACTGAATCGTCCGGTAATGGTTCCGCCATTATCTCCACGCAGCTGATTAATTTCAGCATGGATCCTCCCCTTATGAGTATGTTTTAATATGGTATCAATGAATGTGGTGTGGGCTTTATTAATTTCTCTCGCTTGAGCAATTTTTTTAATAATTGGATTAGGGTGGTGGGTTAGAAAATTTTTAGTAAAGGACGGAGCCTGCGTCTTTTCTGTTCGGTCATAAGGTAATCTTAATTTTTCAAATACTTTCTGAATGGATCGTGCAGCCCAAATCTGTACGTCTACCCCTGTACTTATCCCCACTTCTTGAAGTAATTTTTTCTCTTGTTCTACTAACGTTTTCTTTTCGATCAGTGCTTGTTCTTGATTTACACGTACACCGAGAAACCTCATTCCAACTAAAACCGGAAAGAGTTCTGTTTCTAAATCGAATATTGCAGTTAGGTCCTGTAAATTAATTTCCTTTTTAAGTTCTTGCCACAACTCCAGTGTGAGTTGGGCGTCACGCTCGGCGTAAGCTCCAACGTACATGGCAGGAAGTTTATACATCTCTGCTTTAGGATCGACTCCCCAAGATTTTGCTGCGTCGTATAAAGCGGCTTCATCTTTTCCTCTTCCAACATAACGTTTAGCACAGTTATTTAAATCATAACGCATTTGATTTTCATCGACGACGGCTGCAGCAATCATGGTATCAATTATTTTTCCCTGAACCTTTAGTCCAAGAGATTGAATCCAACAAACATCGTACATAGCGTTGTGAAAAATTTTAAGGGAAGGAAGATTTAAAACGGATTGAAACCATTTTAAAACTTTTTTACGATCCATGTTACCGCCGCCTTCATGAGCGATAGGATAATAAGCACACCAATCTTTGGTTGCTAACGAAATTCCTGTTACATCACCATTTTTAATGACGGAACCGGAGCCCATTCGGGTATTAAGATTAGGATCCTTAGTTTCTAAATCGATTGCAATCTCATCGTAATGAGAAAGATCTGGAAATTCTGTTGGTGGTACCCACTCTGTTTGTGGTTTGAAGAGAGGGATTTGCATTAGTTATGAGGACACCTTTCCTTCTTCCATTTTTTATATCCCTTGATCCATTCTTCAGGATCTCGGTCTTTCCAGCGTTTATCCCACGCCCAATTATTTATTTTACCACTATAGGTTTCTATGATTCCATAGAACCAATCTAATAATTTTTTCATCTTTTTAATATCCCCCAGTAGTTCTTTTTGTTCATTGGATTTATTTCTTTATCTTCGTAGTCTCTTTCAATAATCATATCTATCATATGTTTAGCTTTTTCTAGGTCTTGCTTTCCTCCTTTATCTTGATGTCGAATGACATATTTAATAACACATCCTTCCGGATATAGCAACTTATTCTCTGTTACAAATTTGCTCGGTTGGATTTTATATTTAGAATAATGATTTCCACCAACCTGTCTTTTCCAAACACTCATACGGGATAACTTTTATAAAAATCTTTTGGTTCTATAATATGTAAGTTTTCTTTTGCTCTTGTTGCACCAACATAGAATAGCCGGTTTTCATCATCAGGATTCCTTTCATATCCTTTTTGTGTGTTTAAACTTAAATCTGTTAATAGTGCCACATTTTGTGACTCTCCACCCTTGACACCATGAATGGTTGATAATAAAATACGTGGTTTTTTATTTAATTCTTCCCCATTACTTCTCATTTTTCTAATATATTCTATCTTTCGGGAAGAGGCATCATCCAGGGCTTCATACCATACTGCTTTGGTCATTAATCCATACTTACTTTGTAAAGTATTTAAATCATAGTATGCATCTTTAACCATTCCTTGTATATTTTCTTTGCTTACATTTCTTGGACTCATATAACTAAAAATTGTTTTACATTTATCGTAGTGAAGTTTTTCTCCGTTACGTAATTTTTCCCAATCATAAATGGCGTTATATAAATCTTCTTCATATGATTTTTTAAATTTATTTTTGTAGTAAAGTCCTTTTTGATAGAGAGTATCTTCTAAATCATTCAACATAAATTTAGTACGAGCAAGAATTAACCATTCTCCTTTACTCATATCCACATCATCAAAGTTAGGATGTCGCTGTAAACTTCCCATTACGGTACGTGGATTCCATTTTTTATGTAATCGATTAGAGACTCGTCCAATAATATTCATAGCTAAATCATGAACTTTTCTAGGAATACGAAAAGATTGAGTTAGATTTAAGAACTTTCCTTTTTGTGTAATGAAACTATCTACATCTGCACCGGCCCATCTAAAGATAGCCTGGTCATCATCTCCTGCAATATAAGAATCTCCTGATTTATTCCAGATCGTTTTAGCCATATCCCACTGCATTAAAGATAAATCTTGAGCTTCATCAATAAAAACAACATCAAATTTTGGAGATGCATCTGATTTAATAAACTGAAGGATCATGTCATTAAAATCAATAAGTCCATATTCTTTTTTATATCTCTCTAATTCATTTGCTATAATTTTTAACTTATCAAATTCTACATCTTGAGTGTGTTCTTTTAAATCATACTGTCTTTCAAAAGATATGTTTCTAAGTTTTGCTAGCTGAATGATTCTTAAATAATCACTTTTAGTGGTGAAGACTCCACCTTCATCTTCATCATACTCCATATAATCTACTGGAAAATTAATTCGTTTACCGAAGTCTTCGTAATGATGACGTTGCATCACTGAATCTTTTTTAATTCCAAGTCTTCTAAAAGCTAAAGAGTGTAGTGTTCTAAAGTAAGGAAGATCATCTTCGCTTAAATTAAATTTTTCCATCGCTCTATCTCTTGCTTCATAAGCAGCTTTTTGTGTAAAAGCAAAATATCCAATCTTATTAGGATCAGTTTGTTTTAAATGATCATCTACTTTGTTTAAAAGAGTAGTGGTCTTGCCTGTTCCTGGAGGTCCTAATACAATTGTTTTCATATAATTATACTAAATTTTAAAATAAAAAATGCTGTCAACAAAGTTATAAAGCACAGATCACACATAAAAATCAAAATGGATCCTTTGGTTTTAATTCTTTAGGTGTATAGTTATCTTCTGCTCGTTCAAATGATTCAACTGAAATAACGGTTGGTCGTTTTTTTCCTATCGTCATTCTCTCATCTACATAATTAAAATGTTCCTTTAACATCTGTTGTGTTTCTTGAGATTTTTCAGCCCATTTTCTTTTTTGTAAAAAGCCATGATAAAATTTGCTAAAAATAAAATAATGTCTTCCTTTTTCAGTGTAAACATTTCCTCTCATAATATCTTCTTTAGTTGTACTGGTTGAACTTCTATTTGTACAGAACTCTTCTAGGTGTTCTTTTAACTGATTTAGTTTAGAAGATCCAGCTGGAGCTGGTACCGGTTCTATCCCTGCCAGGAGTAGATCTACATAACTTCCAAATTCTTTTGGAGAAATTCGTGGTGGTCTTTTATTAATTTGTTTTGCAACTGCTCTTTGAAATAACCTTTGTTCTAATAAACTTTCTACATTATCTAATTTAACTCGTTGACCATCAACATTTACATAATAATAAGGTTCTTCTAATTCGATTTTTTGAAGATCACTTAATACTGGAAAGAGAGCCATACCTCCAATACCATATTTTCTTTTCCGGCATAAATCCTTATCACAAAAGCTACACATCGGTTCGTCTTTACATTTATAGCCCCAATCTTTTTTCTCATGTTGTTCTCTAATTCTTTCTACAGAGGCATCATCCAATGGTGGATTCATAACTTTTTGATTAAATAAAATAATTTTATTTTTCCATTCAGATGGCCATTTCTTTTTTGCATAAACTGTGTAATGAAATAAAGCATTATCTCTACCCCCTTCACCAATACCATTACTAGCTAATGTTTCCATGCATGGTGGTCCATCTTTAAATTCTGAATCAGGTCTATCTATTGTTAATTTTTCAAGTTGATCTGGTGTGAGTTTATTTCTTTCATAGAGTCCAAAAAAACCATCTAGACTAGCAGCTTCACCGTTTTCTAGAAAGGCATATCTTGTTGTATTATTGAAATTAAAGTATGGTAAATTAAGAAAGTTTCCTGTATCATCTTTGGATTTTAATTCAATCTGTTTTGGAAAAACTTCTGAACTTCCATAACCGAGTATCGATCCAATTGACACCAGTTTATTTCTCATTAATTCTGCATCTACAGGAACAGTAGTAAATAAAAATACATGTGCCCCTCCACTTTTAGAACGAGTGGTGACCAGGGGTAATTTTAATTTTGTAATTTGTTTAATTAATTTTGCGTGATCAAATCCAGCATAAGAATCTATGTCTATACATCCCCATCTACATTTATTATTTTCATTAATGGGTATGATTCCTAAGCTAGGTTCAATTCCTTTGAGATGATTTTCCCACAAGGTATGATTAACCTCTTCTCGTTTTACAAAAGACTGTCCTTTAATTTTAGTTCCATCTGCGTTTTTCTTTTCAACGTAGGTGCAACCGTGAGCCCTTTGTAAACCGTCGAATATATTTATAAATTTCTCTACCATATTTTTTAAAGGGCGGGTTAAGTCTCCCGCTCCCGCCCCCTATTCCCTCTAAAAGGAATGATTTAATAAGGTACGTCCTTTGACGTAGATTCATCAGTTCCGTGTTTCGCTACAACTTCTCCTTTGCCAATTCTTAAAGCAAACTGTTTTGCGATTTCATAAACTGTTTTATCTTGTATAGGACCCACTTTAGAAACGTCCCATCCAAACCAAGTTCCTTTGTCGTTGGATTGTTGGACCGTTTTTAACTTATAAATGTGGCTATATGTTGGCGGTGTAAATAACCCGTTCTTACCCTGCATTTTAATACCCATCATCATTGAGTTCCATTTACGACTAATTTTTAATTGAGTCGCTTTCATAGAAATCAAAGCTGTTGATGGAGAGTTACCAACCAAGATCACATAGTGACTGGCTGTATTCTCAAGGTAATTACCATTCGCTAATCTATCTTTATTAGATTTATCACGAGTGGTTTGAGGTATGTCGTCACCTGCATCATAGATATGCACTGGTGCGCCTTTACTCTCACCTCTGTCTTGCCATTCAATGAATTGTCTTTTGTAAAAGACAGGCAAAACATTAATACCTTTCGTCCCGTCATACAAGTCATTGCTGACTGTATTCAAAATCATGCCAGGTTCTGCACCTTCAACATATTTTGCGTCCCTTTTATTAACTTCGGGCGAAAGTTGTCCCAAGACTTTCAGAAATGGTAGAGCAAGATCTTCTTGTCTAATATTCTGCGTGCCTTGGTTTGCATCAGCTTCAAATAAATTTGAAGACAATGCCCCTGCGTTTTCACGTTTCGTTACGCTTGTTTCTTTGTTCATGTTTATTGTTTCCTTGTTAGTTTGGTTCGGTTTCCTACGAACACGTTAAAAATATCCGTTGGCATTTCTTTGCCTGCTTCAATTCTCTCACGGACTAGAGCTTTGAGAGTCATGGGCTCGACCTTCAACTTTTGTGTCGGTTGATACCCCTGACCCTTTGCAAGGTTAGCATAATTTGCCGCCTTGTTATCTTCGTTCCTTCCAAAGGAAACGGTAATTTCATTTTTAATGATATCACCTAGGCCATTAGAACGAAGCCAACTATACGCCGCTTCTCTGTTATTCACCGAGATATTGGCTGCATAATACGGTTTTACCTCAACTGCAGATCCATCTGCAAGTTTGAGAGAGGATAACCCCATTTCACTTAAAAGTGTAGGGATAATTTCACCTGAAATTTTTTCAATTTCTCTTTTTTTATTTTTAAGAGATTCTTCCTCGTTTTTAAATTCATCTTCTAAATCTCGTAATCGTTTAACCTGGTCAGCTAACGATTTTATATTCTCGGTTCTATCTAGAACCTCTTCTTGATCTTTTTCAAAATTAATATCACTCATCTATCTGTCCTTTCTCATGTAAGTTAATTTCAATAGGATAATATTTTCTTTCTTGTTTATCCCATTTGAGTAATTTGTATTTACCATTAGTTATATCAGAAACAATAGAACATGCAACTCCTATTATTGCTGGATCTCCAGTTAATAATAAAAAATCTTGAGTCTTATAATTTTTTAAACCTTCTCTTAATTTAAAAATTAAAGGTCCTGGAGAAAAAATAATTTGAGAAAGCTCCGGTAATAGAAATTTAAATTTTCCATAATGAGCAGCTCCCATTATATTTATTTTTGGTCTCCCCTCACGTGTGCCCGCAATTTCTTGAATTACATATATGGTAGGAGTATTTTGACCTGACATTACATTAAACATACTTTATTTGTTTCTTTCTAACATTGACAAACATATAGGTTATCCTATATAAGAAGTCAATAGAAAGAAGTATGAATTATAAATTTAAGACGGATCCGTATAAGCATCAGCTTACGGCTTTAGAAAAATCCTGGAATAGGGAAACCTATGCCTACTTCATGGAGATGGGAACGGGGAAAACTAAAGTGCTTATTGATAATGCAGCTATGCTGTATGATAAAGGTAAAATTAATGGTGCTTTAATTGTAGCTCCTAAAGGGGTAATTTCTACTTGGTATTCTCAGGAACTTCCAGCCCATCTTCCTGATCATATAGAAAATGTGTCTGTATTATGGCAAGCCTTGATAAACAAAAAACAACAATCAAAACTTGATCGTTTATTTGAAACAGGACACGACCTTCACATTTTAATTATGAATGTTGAAGCTTTTTCAACCGAAAAAGGTATTAAATTTGCATCAAAATTTTTACTTTCTCATAAAACTTTAATGGCAATTGATGAATCTACAACCATTAAAAATCCTAAAGCTAAAAGAACTAAGAGTATTATTCATCTTTCTAATATGGCTTCGTATAGAAGAATTTTAACAGGGTCACCTGTAACTAAAAATCCATTAGATTTATTTACTCAATGTTATTTTTTAGATCCTTATCATTTGAATCATGAATCTTATTATTCCTTTAGGATGAGATATGCTATCATGAAAACCGCTCATATCTCAGGACGTTCTATTCAATTAGTTTCAGGATTTAAAAATTTAGCTGAACTTTCTGAAAAATTACAACCTTTTTCATATCGAGTTCTTAAAGAAGATTGTTTAGATCTACCACCTAAAATTTACATGAAAAGACATATTGAATTAACCGCAGAACAAAAGAAAATATACAAACAAATGAAAGAACAGGCCTTGGCTGAGTTGAATGGATCTCAAATGACAACCGTCACTGCACTTACGCAACTAATGAGATTACAACAAATTACTTGTGGTCATTTTAAAGGGGATACAGGGAAAATTCAGGATATTAAACATAATCGTTTAAATGAATTAATGGATGTATTAGAGGAAGTCGAAGGAAAAGCCATCATCTGGTGTCATTGGCAAAGAGATGTGGAAATTATAAAAAAGGCTATTATTAAAGAATATGGTCCGGGATCCGTGGTTGATTATTATGGGTTAACGCCTCAAGATCAACGACAAAAGCATAAAGACGCTTTTCAGAATGATTCTAAAGTACGTTTTTTCATCGGAACACCTCAAACGGGTGGATATGGATTAACCTTAACTGCAGCTAATACCGTGATTTATTATTCTAACGGATATGATCTTGAAAAACGATTACAATCCGAGGACCGTGCTCACCGAATCGGACAAAAGAAATCCGTGACCTACATTGATATTATGGCTGATGAAACCGTGGATTCCAAAATTGTGAAATCTTTACGTAAAAAAATAAATATCGCATCCGAAGTTCTGGGTGAAGAACTTAAATCATGGATTTAGTAGGATATACGTGTGGGCGCTGCAGAATTTTGATTTAGCTTATTTTAAAATTATGGCCAGGAGCATCAGAAATAAAACTAATCCCTGATAGCGATTGAATGTCGTTATGAATAACGACTCATGTCCCGCCTTTAATTTTTCCCATACAAATTTCATTATGCCTCCATAGGTTGATAACAAGTTTTGTTATTCTCGTCTTTATAAGCTTTCAGATACTGCTTTCTATTATTACCTTCTGAATAACTGCAATGCACCCAGCCAGAATTTGGATCTGATTCTTTCCAATACTCAAGAATGAGTTGATCATAGTCTAGGTTTTCATTGATGTAATCTGCTAATTCTTTATTGGATACTCCAAAGATTTCGAAGTCAGCCGCTTCTCCTTTTGCATGTTGCGACGTGATTTTGCTGCCTATGGCAGTACACAATTCTGGAGAGCGATAGCCGCTGGAAATGGTCACAACCTGAGAAAAGTGGTCTCTAACAGGCTGTAGGACGTTCGTACAGAGCGATTTAAGGTTCTCCTGGTGCTCGGTACTAGGGGTATTATCAATGCCCTTCCTGGTCGCTGTTTGCGACTTGGTTAATTCTTCCAAGGAAAAATTTTCAGATAATTTCATAAACTATGTAAGGAAATGCTGAAATAATTGTAAGGCAATGGCCCCCACCATCGCTAAAAGAACCCAATAGATTTTGTCTATCTTGCCACCCAAGTCATGAATATGTGTTTGCATATGCTTCAAATGATTGTTCTTGATGTTAGCCACATCTCTTTTAATACCTGTGATGTGTCCTTGTAATGATATAATATTTTCTCTTATAGTTTTAGGGGTCATGTTCTCCTTGCAATAACCTGTTCCTCTGGTGACAATAACGCAGCTTCGGTTCTTGTCAACCCCGTTTGTGGGTTAATTTGTGTAGGTATTTGGGCTACTTTTGGCATAGGGGTTGCCGGTAATGGAGCTTGGGACTGATCACCAGTTATGATTCCAATCGCCCGCTTAAATAGAGGTTCTTTTTCATCGACATAATCTTCAACCTTAATTCTAAACTCTTTATTAAGTCTTTGCTTATACATCTTTTTAATCATCTTATTAATTTTCTTCTGAGTTTTCTTATCTAATACGTTAGGGATACCTTTTTCCTTAGCTAGGTCAGCATAAGCTTGCACCATTCCATCGGATATAGTGAAGGGTTTAAATCTATTTTTCTTAATAAAGCTATACAATCCTGATGCTCCTCTATCGGAAAATTCTTTTTCAATCTCTTTGTTTCTCATACCTAAAACTTTAACCGCATCATAGACTCTTCTCATCTTATTAAAGGTTTCAAATCTTTGTTCGTTAGCTAAGATAAATTGTTTAATAATTAAATTTTCGTCCTTAACAGGATCCCCGGTTAAGGTTCCTTTATAAATTAGATTACGTTCGTCTCTCTCATCTCTTTTAAACTCTTGAATCTTAAAGTTTAAAGTTTTGTTTAAGTCTAAAGGAACTTGTCTGAATCCAAAGAATCCCATAAGCTCATCGGGAATTTCATACTGGACTCCATTAATGGTATCACCAATGGAAGCTTTATATAATCTTTTTAACTGAGGATAAGAACCTGGAGATAAAGTATACGCTGTATGCTTCCAGGATTCCCAGACTTTATTGTACCACTTGTCTCTTGGATTAAATATTCTTCTACCATCTCTTGTCACTCCATTTCTAATTAAGATATCATTCAATACACTAAACCAAATAGATTCACTGATGAATGGTTCCATGAATCGTGCTGTTGCTCTAGAGATTCCATGAACTAATCCTGTTACTAAAGGTTCTTCGGGTTTAGCATCGACTTGAGCTAAGATAGATTGAACTGGGTTTGTCATGGTATCGTAGAAAAATCCATGACTAAAATCGATGTATTTATATTTACCATCTTCATAGATGGGAAGAATGGTTGAGTCTTGAGACCAGCTCGGAAGAATTTCTCTCATAGCTGCTATTTGCTCACGAGTAATTCCATACAACCCTCTAACGCCTTCGTAAAGTCCAATAGGAACTAAACCATAAGTCATTCCTTGACCGACCATACCTCTTAGTCCAATGGTTCTTCTAATAGGATCCTTGGCTTCATAAATTCCTCTTCGTGTTGCACCTACTGTTGTTCTTACAATTTCTGCCGGGAACGATGCATAGTTTCCAAGAGGTGAACGTCTAACGCCTTTAATAAAATCAGATACACGAGAGTAGTTAGGCACCGTCGCTCTTACGATCTCTGCTGCTTCTCTCATGATATCATAGTCATCGGGCATCTTCACTAACTTACCATCTACTTTAACTTTGTTTTTAATAGCAGATTTAAAAGCTTCTCTAAGTTTGTGTCCTTCAGCTAAGAAGTTAAAGACTCTGAAGTAATCATCCTCTGCTACGTACAAGTCTCTTGCAATTCTCGTAACACCTTTAAAAGTTTTCCCTAATGAATTAAAAGATCTGCTCCAGAAATTTCCACCTTTGCCAATATCTTCCCAGATCCCCATAACATCTCGGTAGGTTGCACTTTGATTCGTTACACCTTCATCTAATAAAAATTTATAAAGCGCTTGAGATTCTTTAGTGTTTCTCCATTGAGGATTTCCTGTGATCCGATACATCATTTGAGGTTGGATCGTTCGTCTCGAAGTTCCGGCAAACTCAATAATCTTTAGTGGGTTAATAAAAATATTACCTCTATGCAATGCTGTTAAAGCTGCAGAGAAAAAGTTTCTTGAGTGGGTGAAGGGACCTAACACGGTCTTGGACATTTGGGCCAATCCTTTAGGGACTAAAATCAAATTTCTATAGATAAAAGATTTAGTTAGAGGACTCATTGCAATTTCATCCCCGAGTCTTATGGCTTCAGCCCATTCCTTTGTGGTGAACTTCCCATCAATAGGGCTCGTATAAAGTTCTTCTCCTAATCTTGTAACTGCTTTAATTCCATCCTGTGTAATTGGTTTTCCTTTAAATGCATTCAGTGCTTGCTGATAACTGTTTCTAAAGATAGGACTCTCTCCTCTTTTAGCAAAGGCATCGGACTCTTTTAATAATCTATTATAAAATTTGTCTCTGGCGATAACGGATCCTAAATCTTGCATCACATTATAGATCATTCGTTTAGCATCTTGATACTTGCCAAACAGTTTATTAAATGC
>VTLG01003621.1_pt1 | contig 21175 bp, 12 predicted proteins | sample 4694571 | NCBI WGS metagenome assembly VTLG01 (sample SAMN12604809, study PRJNA352737) | marine metagenome | biome: ENVO:00000447; feature: ENVO:00000209|ENVO:00000569|ENVO:01000036; material: ENVO:00002151; isolation source: viral sequences binned using virsorter ... | reverse complement strand
TATTCAACAAGCAAGCTGTTGGTACTGTGAAGTTGATGGATCTCAAGATGGAGCAAACCGGATCTGATGTTCATGCCCTATGGCAGGGAACATTCATGGTTGGTTCCATGGCTCACGGTACTGGCGTACTTCGCCCTGACTGTGCAATCGAAGTTTACTGGGCAACTAGCTAACTTCTGTTATGGGGGCTTCGGCCCCCTCTTTTCTTATTTGTTATGCCACTAGCACGTACTACAGAACTAGAAGCTACCAACCGTGTATTGCTGATGATGGGAGAAGCTCCTGTTAACAGTCTGGCTAATACCTTTGGCTTAGCTAAGCAAGCTCATGACATGCTGAAAGCAGTTAGCAGAACAGTTCAATCTGAAGGCTGGTCATTCAATACAGACTTCGAAGCAGCACTCGCTAGAAATAGCAGTAATGAGATATTGATTAATCCAAGTGTTAGCCGCGTCGTCGTAGATCAACAGCTCTATCCTGACTACGACATAACACAAAGAGGTAACAAGTTATATGACAGGAAGAATCAAACCTTTGCTTTTACTCAGGATCTGAAAGGAGACATCACCTATATGTTTGATTGGGATGACTTACCTGAACATGCCCATCAATACATAATGATTAAAGCAGGCAGGCAACTGCAAGATGCGATCCTTGGTAGCGCGGATTTAACCAAGATCAATCTCACAGCAGAACAAGAAGCACGTGCTCAATTCTTAGAAGAAGAGACAACCAAGAGTGAACATAATATGTTGCGTGGCAATCCAAACCATACTGGAATATTCCCAACCTACAGACCCAGCCGTGCCGTCGTTAGGTAACTATGCCATTAGTTAGCACCTCAATCCCCAACCTCATTAACGGGGTCAGTCAACAACCGCCTGCATTAAGACTCGCTTCTCAGGCAGAGTCTGTTGTGAATTGCATGCCAAGTGCTGTTGAAGGATTAAAGAAGCGACCACCAATGAATCACGTTGCGAGGTTGTTTACTGGTAGTGCAGGCAATACAAGACCTTTCATACATGTAGTAGATAGAGATGGCACTGTTCAATATTTAGTTGTAATTACTGATGGAGATTTAAAAGTATTTGATTTAGATGGGACGGCTAAGACTGTTACTTTTCCAGATGGTAAAACATATTTAGATGTAGCAAATACAGCTGATCCTTCTTCTCAATTCAGAGTTGCATCTGTTGCTGACTATACCTTTATTACCAACCGTGAGAAGACAGTTGCAATGGATAGTGCTACCTCTACTAATTGGGGCACTAAGTCAATGGTGTTCATTAAGGCAGCTAATTATGATACAACTTATAGAGTTACATTAGGTGGAACACAGAAGAGTTATACCACCCCAGCTGTAGGCAGTGGAACACCTGACACCATTACTATCGCTAGTCAACTAGCCTCTCAACTTAATACAATTTCTGGTTATACAGTAACTAGTAGTGAGTACATTATTCGTATTACTAAAGATGATGGTGGAACATATACATTAACAAGTAGTGATACAAAGACTGGAATGGATACGATTGCAATTAAAGATACTGTCTCTGCAATGGATGATTTACCAACGGTAGCAGAGCATGGATTTACAGTGAAAGTACAAGGAACAGTTTCAACACAATTAGATGATTACTATGTAAAGTTTGAAGCTAGTGCAGGCAGTGGTTTCGGTGGTGGTATATGGAGAGAAACAGTAGGGCCAGGAATTGTATATAAGTTTGACGCAACAACCATGCCACATACTTTGGTTCGTAATGCAAACGGAACATTTACTTTTCAAAAGTTTGACTGGTCAGGACGTGTAGCAGGTGACACGGCTACAGCAGTACAACCAAGCTTTGTTGGTAGCACTATTCAAAACTTAAACCTATTCAGAAACAGACTTGTATTCCTAGCAGATGAGAGTGTCATCCTTTCAGCTGCTGATAGTTATGACAGGTTCTGGCCTGAGACCGTACAGACAGTTGTTGATAGTGATCCAATTGATTTAAGTACAGGTGGTACTGAGATCAACTTCCTTGTATCTAGCGCATCCTTTGCTAATACTCTTCTCCTCTTCAGTACACATGGTCAGTTCAGACTAGATAGTGGAACGAGTGTTGGTAATCCATTAACACCAAAGACAGCAAACATTACTTCTATTACTACCTTTGACATGGATAGCAGGACAGACCCTGTTGCTGTTGGTAGAAACATTTACTTCCCTGTTCCTAAAGGAGACTTCACTGGACTACGTGAATTCTTTCTACCTGATAACACAGGTTCAGTTCCTATCTCAGAAGAGGTAACAGCTTCTGTCCCAAGATTCATTCCTAAGAATCTCACCAACCTCATCACCTCTGTATCTGAAGATGTAATCGCTGGTATTAGTAAGGATCAACCTAAAAGAATTTACTTCTATAAGTTCTTCTTTGAAGATGACACGAAGCTCCAATCTGCCTGGTCGTATTGGGAATCGAAAGGAAGCAAGTCAATCCTTGGTGCTGCAATTATTGATAGTGATATGTATGTTGTCGTTGAATATTCTGACGGTGTTTACTTAGAACATATCATTCTACGACCAGAGAACATTGATCCGAATACAACGATAGAACTATTACTCGATAGAAAGATCACAGAAGCTAGCTGCTCTCTCAGTGTTAGCAACCCTGGTGGATTAGGAGTAACAACAACAGTAACTCTCCCTTATCCAATGGCTACAACAGGAACAATGGGGGTTGTTGGTAGATACGACAGTACAAATAACAATGCAAATAACACCATGAAACATGGTGAAGTCATCATGCCAACTAGCGAAACACTGACAGGTGGCACTAGCGGTAATGGAACGATGGTAGTCAAAGGAGATTTAACTAATGCAAAGTTCTATGTAGGTGAGCTGTATGACATGAGCTATGAATTCAGTACGCCTTACTTAAAGGAACAGCCATCTGGAGGTGGTATGGCTGTAGCAGCTGGGCCTAAATTACAGATGAGGACATGGACTGTTGTCTTTGACGAGACATCTTCTTTCGAATTAAAAGTTACTCCGGCTGGTAGAGATGTACAGACCTATCCATATAACGGAATCACTATTGGACAAAGCCCACCCTTGATTGGTAATCCAGGAACAGATACAGGAAATTTCCGTGTTCCTGTAATGGCTAGCAATACAGATACTAAAGTAGAACTATTCAGCAACAGCCCTTTGCCTTGTCGGTTTCAATCAGCAGAATGGGAAGGATGGTTACACAGCAGAGCGTCACGCATGTAAGGCGATCCATTCTTAGTGACGTTACAGCTGTTGCTAATGGAATGAGAAAAGCTGATGTTGACGAAGTAAAAGCTCAAGCTGGCGCCGATCCGAAAGGAGGACTTCTCTTTTGTTTCTTCATGTCAAAGCCTTGTATGACTTTGGTTGGCAGACATGGAAAGCCAATAGCAATGTGGGGAGTAGTCCCTAATGAACTGGGATCTGGTCGTATCTGGTTATTAGGTCATCAATCAATGTTCGAAGATCCATGCGATAAGGGCTACTTTCTGCGAGAATCGAAAATACAATTAACTAAATTGCACGAACAGTATTCTGTTTTGTTCAATGAAGTTGATGCTAGGAACAAAGTTCACATCCGTTGGATCCAGTGGATGGGTTTCACTTTCATCCGAAAGCATCCACAATGGGGGCCAGAGGGTCGTCTCTTCTATGAGTTTGTAAGGATTTAAAATGTGCAGTGTAACCGCAGCTGTAATTGGAGTCATCTCAGGTGGCCTCTCGATTGCTCAACAGTATCAAGCTGTTGCTGCACAGAATGCACAAATAAAACATGCCAATGCACAAGCTCAACAGAACTATCAGTTTCAGCTTTTACAAAACCAAGCGAATCGAACGCATGAAAATCAGAAGCAGATATTGCAAGATGACATGATGTTGCAGACACGGTTCTTTGCCGATGCAAATCATGAAAACAATATTGCACAACTCAATACACAATTACTACAGGAGCAAGCTGCAACAGCTGCTAAGAAAAGAAAAGCTAATCGTGAAGCTCTTCAATTAATGGGACAAGTTAGATCAGCTGGTCGTGTAGGAAATACAGTTGATACATTGCTTGCTGATTATCGACGACAAAAAGAATTCTTTGATTACAACTCTTCTCGAAACCTTGCATTTGTCGGCGCTCAGAATACTCAAAGACGACGTGCATCACAGATAGAAAGAGGTAGTCATATCGCAAGTCAACAACCATACTTGAAACGAACGATATTAGATCCACTTAAACCATTGAATGCACCGAAGATGAAAGGGCCAGGTGTTATTGGTTGGCTGTCAGCAGGAGCGCAAGGAGCATCAGCTGGCTTTAGCGCTCATTCCGCCTTTGTCGCTGATGGAACTCTGACTACTGATTCATCTAAAGCACTTATGAAAGGTGGTCAACCAGTTAAGAGCTGGATTCCTGGTTACTTCAAAGTTTAAATGGCAAAAACATCTACCAAACGCCTATCGGCTGGTTCAAGCCTTGGTATTACTAGAGGTTCAACTTCTCGTGGTGCAGCTTCAGGTGGCGTTACTTCTTCTTCTGCCCCTATCGCTCAAGGCGGAATTGAAACTCCTGACTTAGTACCACAGGCAAGACCCCTAGATTTTTATGGGAGAGCAAATGTTCCTAATGCACCGGAAGCAACATTCATTCCCCAATGGCCATCTTTACCTGAATCAACAGCAGCAAAAAATGCACAAGCCTTAGCCAATTCACTTGGTTCTTTAAATAAAAATCTAAACAACTTAGTTATAGATGTTGCTCAATGGGACGCGGCAGAAAACAAAGCTGCAAAAAAACATGCAGATGAAGTAGCTCAAACCATTCTTCTTACTGGAGGAAATCCATTAGGCCCAATAGATAAATTAAGAAATGATGCTCAAAAGATTTATACAGATAAGACAGGTAAATATAGCAATGATCAGAAAGAACATGCCAAGCATAGATATGAACTTCTTAGAAACTTAGATCCTAGAACAAATGATTACTTAGAAAATGCTGTTCAATATCAACATGGACTAAATGTCGTAGCAGGTTTACCTGCATTTGTTGAAGGTTCAAAGCTAAACGATGGTAGTCAATTTATTGTCAATCCAAATGGAGAAGCTGGTCAACCAAGCGCATTAGATATATTAATTAACGACAAGCTTAGTTCAGAGATAACAGATTCTAACGCACTAGCACGACTAAGACCTCAGATCATTTCGCAGACAGCTAATATCAAAGCAAGGATGGGAACTTTATATGCAACTCAACAAGATCAAAAAATAACAGATGCTGCTAATTTAGAACTAGATACTACAATTCAGACTGGTACATTCACAACAATCGATGGAACTATTATCACAGTAGACGGCACAGGTATTGCCCTAACCATGAGTTTGGATGGGCAAAAGATTTGGGGAATGAGTCTCGAAGGAACGACTGAATTTGAAAAAGAATTAATCGGCAAAGTAGTCTCTTCTTTCGTTACTAAAGTACAAAAAGATCCAGCAAGTTTTCTCAAAGAACAAGAGATATTAGCTGAAGAAATATCTAATATTAGAGTTGGCCCTGTTGAACAAGGAGATAAGCGTCCTTTCTTGTATCAGAAGCTTGGAATCTCACAAGAACAATTAAGACAAAGGTTCATCAATGAATCCAATGCAGCTTTTATTCGAGCTGAGAATGCACAAAAAAATGCTGCTGTTTCTATAGGAAGGTCAGCGCAAGATCAAAAAAATGCTGCTCAACTACTAATATGGCAAGATTCAGATACCAGCAAAGATGCTCCAGGTAATCAACCTTTTGTTTATACAGATCCAGTTTCAAAGAGGCAAGTCTCTTCAACTATTAATGTCTTAGGTGCAAGGAATTGGATACAAGAGGAAAGAAAGAAGATCAATCAAAGCTCAGATAGTCAGCAAGTAAAACTTGCAAGACATGAATCTCTAAATGCTTTAGAAGGACAGATTGATAATCAGATAGAAACTAATAGAGTTGATATTAAAATTCAAATTGAAAATGATTTAGATAATGAAACAACTAATCCAAGAATGTTAAGAGCACAAATTAAATATTTAAGGACAACAGGAATTCTCGATGAAGCTACATACAATAGTTTAGATGAACAAATTGATGCTGTTATTAAATATAAAGATACAAAAGTAGGAGAGGCTCAAGACTCAGGTGAGGATAGGGTTATTGAAATTCTTGAACAAGGTATTCTAGGTACTGGCGAAGGCTTTGAATTAGGGGATGGGATTAGCACTCAAGAGTCAAATAGAATTCAAACACTCTTGTTGTCAACAAGACAAAAAGCAAGAAAGATAATGACCAATCCAAACTTAGACGATCAACAAAAAATTCAACAAATTAATGAACTATACGAAGATGCAGAAATTCGATTCAAAAAAATTATCAAATTAAATAAAGAATCAGGGAGAAGGTTCGATGAGTTAGCCCAAGAAGAATTAAACAAGATTGGATACAAGGATCAAATTAACGTATCGAACGTCCAGCCAGGTAACACAACAGGAACGACGAATACCCAAGGAGGCACAACAACCACAGGAGGTACAACGGAAGGTACACAAGGAACTGGAAATAATCAGTCTCCCTACTTTGATAATCAAGCATTTGAATTAAATGAAAGTGCAATAGAAGTTAAAGTTTCTGAACTAGATAATATTCGAAATCAATGGGAAGCTAGAAATGAGAATAAAGTTTTCCAACGTACTGGTGGTTTGCCCATTATTGGATTGAATGGACAATCATTAGGAACTATCTATAACGAAAAAGATTTCAATAAAGCAATAGAAAAAAGAGAAAAAGAGATAGATGATTTAACAGCTAAAGGCAAACGTTTACAAAGTCCAACTGCCCAACGTCTTCTTTACTGGCAAGGCGGAGAAGTAATTACTCACTTTGACAGCAGAGGTCAGGCATCTGCTCCTCCTGTTATTAATCTTCCTTCAAACAGAAGAGAACGGAATACTATTCTTAATACTGCGAAGAAACAAGCTGTAGCAGAAGCAGACGGAAGATTTGGTAATAATCTAACTGAAAGAGTAAGTAACACTCTTGGTAAAAAAGAATGGATAGAAAGACGTACAAATGAAATTGTTTATCAACTACTAAACCCAGAAGCCCCTGATATTAGAGGAACACTTGTAACAGTTCAAGGTGATAAGTCTGAAAAATTTGGTGTTACTCCTACCGACGTACTTAGAAATTTAACAGGCAATCAATCAATTAGAGCAAAAAGAAGAGGGAATCGCGCAGACAATGAAGAACTAGCTGATGAATCACGAACTGTTCCTTTATACGAAACATATGTATTTGCAGAACAGATAAACGCATTAGAGAATGGAGCTAATTGGGTTCCTTATGCAGGTGATACCAATCTTCTTCTACAAAAGATGAAAGTTGAACCAATAACATTCTTTGAAAATCAATACCAAGCTCACTTTGGCCAACCAATGCCTGCTGCATTGAAAGCAAGAATTACTAAGACTTTAATGAATCCCACTTTCAAAGGATGGAGTGGTAAAACTCAACCCTTCTATAGAGAAGATTTCACTGGAGATAACAGACAAGCCTCATCAGTATTAGATCAAGGAACTTTAATCGCTGGAGATCTACAGCCTGGAATGTTAGGCAATAAAAAAAAAGACCTAGAAACCAAAATGCTTAATGTGATTCATCTTGGTGAATCGACAGTAGATACAAAACATGGTGGATATGAAGCCTTTAATCAAGGAGGAGCAGATGAAGGAAAAACAGTTCTAGGTTTTAGTGGAACTTATGGAGATCATCCTGCAAACAAAGGGAAAAAATTAACTGAAATGACGATTCAACAGATATTAGATATACAAGACAGCGGCTATGATTTTGAAAAATATCCAAAGGGTGAGGCAGGAACCAAGAAATGGCATGATTCAGGTGGTATCCATGCAGCTGGTCGATATCAATTCATAAGAAGTGGATTAAGAGATGCTATGGAACTAGCAGGAATTAAGCCTACAGAAAAATTCACCCCTGAGATACAGGACAGGTTGGCAATTGCTTTACTCGTTAATCGTGGGCCAGAATGGTGGACAAGTATGAAAGGTAACAAAGAATTGATAGAGCTATTAGAACAATACAAGAAGCCTGAGACCGAAGAATCCAGTACCATTAGTCCAGCAACGGGTCTTGCATAAATGGGATTAACTCTTGTTGAAAGGGAAGATGGTACTCAAGGATACGAGTACTTAGAAGAGGATGAAGATCTTCAGCTAGAACAATCTACCAATAAACTTGGCGATGTTCTTTCAGGCGCCCAAAGGGGTCTTTCTGAAGCGTTGTCTGCTGAGGAAGATGACAACCTTCTCGAAGGAACACTTAAAACAGGTGGCCGTCTTCTTCAAAATGCATTAGTAGGTGGAGTCCAAGAACTTAGCGATACTGTTCGAGATTTAGGTGAATGGAGTGGAATAGCACCAGAAGGAACAGGCACAACAAGAGAAGAACAAGACAAGCCCATCATTGGTTTTGGTGAATGGAAACCTGTTAAAGCTGATAACGAACAGGCATATCTAAGAGGTGTCGAAGATTTCAGTACAGGTGTTGTTCAGTTTGCTTTGGAATGGGTAGCTCTATCAAAAATATTGAGAGGTGCCAATTGGATGTTGCAAGGGAGCAAAATCCCTGCCTTGTCTAAAACGGGTCATACTCTTTCTAAGATTGGTCAATTTGAAAAAACAATCCAAACTGGAGTTGCAGCAAAGTCAGCTTCTGTCTTAGCTAAAACTGGAGTCCCAAGAGGCACAGCAGCTTTACTCGCTAATAAAGTTACTGCCCCTATAGCTGGAGCTGCTTATAACGCAACTGTTAATCCGAAAGGCATGGCGATTGATTTCGCTGGTTTTAACCAGTGGGATGGTCGATTAATGGATTTGGCTGCTAATAGTGAATGGTTTGGTTGGGTCGCAAATCTTCCTGGTGCACAAGCTCTAATTACTAATCCTGACGACACAGCGATGGAAGGTCGCTTTAAAAATATTATTGAAGGATGGGCTATCGATTTTAATCTTGGCGGTGCAATTAAAGGTTGGAAAGCAAAGCCTACTGATAATGCACGTTTAATTATTGAAGTAACAAAAGGGAAGGGTTACGCCCAGCAATTAACTGAAGCAATAGCCAAGTTCGGAGAGGATAGCCTAGAGGCTTTAGCAATCAGAGAAAAGATTGCAGCGACAGGAGAAAAGATTGCAAATAATCCCATCATCCGATGGCTAACTGGAAACAAACAAAAAGAAATTCCAAAACATTATGATTGGGTCAAAGTTGATCCTGATGCTACAAGTAATATTTATCCAGAAGGAACACCTTTACCAAGAAATGCTGATGCTTTCGTAGGTACAGATGAAGCAGCTTTCAATAGATCATTAGCGAATATACCTGCTAAAGAAAGAGCAAAAATTCTTGCAGCAATCAGAGCTAAACAAGGAAGGAATGTAAAAGAGTTATGGCCTTTTGGAAAAAGTCCTGAAGTCGATCCAACAGAGATGGATCAAATAAGAAAAGGAAATATACAGCTAACACCTCAAGTAAGACAAAGTTTAGAAGCTTATAGAAAAGCATCAATGGATGAATTTCCTGGTGTTAAAGAACAATATGAAGCCCTTGAAAAAGTAGGGAAAGAACCTCCTAAACCTGGAAAAGGTGAATTCTATGAAGTAGTTGATGGAAAGAAAAGACAAACAGCTGCTGCTAAAAAATGGAATCAATGGAATAGAGAAAGAAAAAAGGTTGAAAGATGGAATGAAAACGATAATCAGGCAATGAATCCTGCTATGCGAGAAGCTTATGCAGACTGGCAAGAACTAGACAAAGAACTTGCTGAATTAATTTCACAACCAGATGGGACTTGGTTCTCTTCAATGGAACCATCTTTCTCTAGAGCATTAGGTGAAGAATTTATTGAACCTAATCCTCAGATAATGCAAGCAGTAATGCAAGCAGATCAAATTCTAGAAAACGCATTACCCGATATGGCTAATGCTCCATTAAAATCATTCGAAACTAATACTAAAAGAGTCGAATTCGGAAAAGGAATGGCAGGTTTGCGTGGTGTTGAATACTTAAAAAAACGTATTCGAAATGCAAAGAATGTTAATAAAGATGATCTTCAAGATATAATTGCTTTTCTCGATTTATTAGATGAAAGTTATTTTAAAGATGTTTCTTTCGACAGAGTACGAAGAACTGGTGATAATCCAACTATGGGTGGAAGAGTTGCTGAAGACCCACAGAAAAGAGGCCCAATGGGTCAGTTTGATTTCACTACAAAAATAGTTCAAATTAGAACTGACATCATAGAAAGTTCAGCCCTAACTAGAACAATGGTGCATGAATTATGGCACTCATTATCTAGATTCCTTCCTAATAAATCTCTATCTAAATTAAACAAAGAATTTATAAGAGAGAAAAAGAAATACATTAAAAGTTTAGATAAGGTCGATTTAGCTTTTTTTGAAGCAGCAGAACAAGGTCGAATTGGATACACTGAAGAGGCTTATAGGTTTAAAGATATTGATGAATATTTTGCGGAGACAATGTTAGGTGAGTTCTTGGATTATTTAGATATACGAGCAAATCTTGCGCCTGATGGAACTTTAAAACGTATGGCTCAAGAGTTAGGTATTCTCCTTGGAAATATAATGGCAAGTGTTAAATCTAAATTAGGAATATCTCAAACTAAAAAGATATTCAATGACTACTTATACAAGAGAAATTTACAATTTAGAAGAACAGTTCCATTAGAAGCACAAGAAACGTTAGACAAAATAGCGTCTGGTGATATGGGCTTCCTCTCAAGTTTACTTGATAATGAAGTGGATAATATGGGAATTAAAAATCTACCTGACTTTCCTGACGAAGGTGCGATCCCTAAAGATGGAGATGGTGTAGTTGGCAGAGACGTTAACAAGAATGAATTGAAATCTATCGTAGATAATCTTGTAGAAAATGCTAGAAGAATTGATGCTGGAGAAATTACTGAGCAAGAGCTTATCAATGATATTGTAAATATATCTAGCGCAGGCAAACGTAAACTTAAATATGGCCCACTAGACGATCTATCACTAGGAAGTATCTTTAAAGTTATTAGTGATGTTCACTCAAGACTCGCTGCAACTGGGATTCCTAGTTTAAACACTCAAGCTTTAATGGATGATGAGATTCTTAAGGCTCAACAGTATGGATTAAATGCAGAACAAACTCGTTTATTCGCAGAAAATGTTGGTAAATTCTTTGCTAACAATGAAACGAATATAAGAAACCTCCACAACCTCAGACTGCTAACAATCGCAATGGGCCAAGCAGCAGGAACTAAGGCTGCGAATGTAATGAATGCAATGAATATTGGAGAGATGAATTGGAACAAACAAGCTAAAGAGTTAGAGATGGCTGTTCTTGAAGGCGTTGCTACTTTCAGGCTCTATCAAACATGGACAAGAGGATTGGCTCAACAGTTGCAATCCACTCAATCAGTAATCAGAACAACTGAAGGAATAAGGATTAATACAGATCCAGTCGAAGCAATAGCAAAAGCAGATGCAGATGTAAAAGCAGCTGGAAACAATATCGACAATCCAGATGCTCAAACCTTATTAAAGGTTCTACCTCCTGAAGTAATTAATGCACTTGAAACAGGGCAATGGACACCAGGAGCCAAAGCTCAATTCGTTGAATTTGCCAAGACCGTCGCAGACGAAAGCTTCTCTCCAGGTCAAGGAATAGGAACGATTGACAAGATTATGAGAGCACCAGCCTCTCCAGTTGTTAAGCCTAAAACTTCAACAGCAGCAGAAGGGATGAAAGCTTTAACAAGGGAACCAAAATACCACGGAAGGCTAGATCTATTAGGAAGAACGCTTGCAACAATGAAAGTTAGCAGCATTCTTTCTGCACCTCTCACTTGGGGAATTCAAACAGGAATACCTTTAACAAGACTCCTAATGGAGCCTGCACTTGATTTGTTCAACCATACATTGAATGTTCCTAAAGGTGGTGTTATTCCAATTGATTTAAATGCAGGTCTAAGCAGACTTCCTATCACTGCTGTTTGGTATAGACAAATTGTTGCTGAATCTATTGGTGCATTACGTCTAGGCAAGATGTCCTTTGAACATGGTCAGTCTTACTTCGATGCTTATCGCCACTCAGGAGCCTTCGATATAAATGCTAATCAAAGTCTTGTTGATCTAGCTCACAATACAGAACGTGGAAAGGCTATCAATCTTCCAGAAAAAAGAGGTGCTTACAACCTTAATGAGATGGAATTTGCAAAGCATATCAATAACAGTAATGTCCAAACTGCATTAAACGCTTTCTGGAAAGTAGCGACATTTGATATTCGTGCACAAGGAGCTATTGAAACATTCCAAAAAGCACTGGCTGGCAATAGCTTCCTTTATGCAATGGGCGTAGAAGAAGGATTAGAGCAAGCTGCTAAAGAAGGATTAGGTGGTAGACAAGCTTGGGAATTTGCAGAGCAATGGGCAAAAGCAAAGATTGATTACTTCAGTCACGACGCAATAGTTAATGGGAAAGAAGTAACAGGTGCAATTAATTCTCACCCTGCTGCTTTAAAGATTGGAAGAATGCTCACCTTTACAGATGACATTAGAGCAAAGATGGAAATGAGAAGTTTTGGATATGGACAAGAGCTTGCAAGAGAAGTTGGAATAGATCCAAAAGACTTTGACGCAATCAATAAATTCGCTGAGGACTATAAAAAGGGAGTAGTTGATCCAAGAAGAACAGATGCAGGAGCAAGATATGCAAGTTTCTACGAGAAATTGAGAGGAGGAGAAAGGAATCTTCCAGGTGAAGGAATGAAGACTCCTCAAATAACAGGAGCATGGTCTTACCTTCCTCATAAATGGTCACAGATTCAAGCTGCAAAACATGGATGGATCGCAACAATGATCCAACCTTTTGTAAGAAGCCCATCTGAAATTACAAAACAGGCACTTAGAACATCACCTCTTACAAATTGGACGGTAGATAGTTTTTATAGAGATCTATATGACGAATCCAGTTTTTTCCAAAATCATTGGAAGTCTGAAATAGCTGTTGGAGCTGCATCTCTAACTGCTATCTGGTCAATGCTGCAAGATGAAAACTTCCAGTGGACTGGACAAGGCCCATTAAATGGTGATGCTCGTAATTTATGGCAATCAGCAGGAATGCAGCCAATGTCATTTAGAAAGAAATTTATTAATGATGCAGGTGAAGAACAATGGAGTCCTTGGCTTTCATACAGAGCTTATGAACCAGTTGCAATGATCTTCAGCATGGCTGCTGACATTAAAGATCTTTCTGCCAATTTGACTCAACAACAAAGAGATCAACTCCAATACGCCTCAACAGCCCAAATAGCTGCTCAAGTCCTAACAGGTCAGTTAAGAAGTACCTATTACCAAGGCATTAGTGATTTCCTTGATGTCGTAATGCCTTCTGGATTCGGCAAGGTTTCACCTCAACCAGGTGAGATAGGAAAGCTAGAAAGATACTTCCAGAAACAAATCTTCTCTGTCGCTCCAATGTCTAGCCGAATGAGAAGCCTGACTCAGATGATTGACCCAGTGAAGAGAACTCTTCCTGAATTAGCAGTAAGAAAAGAAGTTGATCCAGAAGTTGGATATGGGAAAGAAGGAGAAGCTTGGGAATGGAGTGGAGACGATGAATTACCACCTGGCGAATATGGCTTTAAAGAAACAGGTGTAGCTAGTAGTTCACTTGGCCCACTAACAAGACTCGCAACCAACTTAATTAATGAGTTCAAACGCAACACTCCTTTCTGGTCTAAAGACATGCCGGCTCGAAGGAATTGGATAACAGGAGAGCCTCTATACAACCCAGGATTCCTAGGTGATGAACAGATGCCTTTCGATGAAGAACCTTGGCTAACTCAACTAACAAGTGCATTTGTTCTTACTAGCTTGCCAATGGTTTACTCCTTTGTTCCTGTCTTAGGAAGTATGCCTCAAGTTGTAGGAAGAAAAGGACAAGAGCTTACAGCCAAGAAGAATTATGTGATGCACGAATTAATGAGACTAAGAGGATATGGATCTGCATTCTTAGCACCAGGCCCAGATGATTTACAACGAGGTGTCACACTGAGTGCTCCTGCTTATGAACAATATATTTTTTATATAGCCCAAACTCCACATCCCGTAACAGGATTGACTTTATGGGAAGCTTTGTTTAGAGAAATGAATAGCAAACCTTATCAACGTATTCCACCAGATCAATTTGGAGATCAGTATGTTTCATCTGCAAGAACAGAAAGAGTAACAGCAATCATTACTCAATACAGAAAAATGGGTAAGGAGCTATTCCTAAAAGATCCTAATAATCCTTATATATTAGAAATCCTAGAAGAGAGAGCAAGGCAAAACGTACAAGAAGCAGAAAGAGATCGGGCTATTATGTTTGGTATTCCGCCAGAGCAAATTAAGGAAGGTGGGAGCACGAAACCTGTCTCTGCGACAGAATACACTCAACAACTTAATCGCTAATGGCCTACGCCCTACATATCTACACCAGCACCACAGCTGGGCAAGTAGATTTCCAATTCACGTTTCCTTATATCAAGCAGGAGCACGTAAAGCTCTACGTTAACTACACGGAGATTGCTTACGCTGTTGCAACCAGAGGTGCAGGTGTTGCTGGATTTCAGGTCTACACCTCAGGCGGAAATACATATGCTCGTTTAAACGATACTAATGGTCTCGGTTCTGCTAATACCCGTGTTGAAGTTAGAAGAATATCTTCTCTTGCAAGTGTTCTCGTTGACTATGCAGATGGTTCAACTCTTACAGCAAGTGACTTAGATACCAGCAATCTTCAGCACCTATACGTTTCACAAGAAGTTGATGACGCTGTAAAGCAGGGTGTTGCTATTGACTCTGCGACTGGTCTTCCAACACTAGGAAACCAGAGACTAACTAACGTTGCTGATCCAACAGCAGCACAAGATGCAGCGACAAAGAACTATGTAGATACACAAGACGCAACTAAGCAGCCATTAGATGCAGAGCTAACTGAATTAGCAACAATGGCTAGCACAACTGCTAGTGCATTAGCTGATCTAACTCAAGCAGAAGTGCAAGCAATAGATGGACTAACAGCTAGTACTGCTGAGCTAAACCTTGTTGACGGAGTAACTGCTACGACAGCAGAAATTAATTACGTCGATGGTGTCACTTCTAATATTCAAACTCAATTAGACGCAAAGCAGCCACTAGATGCTGATCTAACAAGTCTGGCCAGCTGCCAATCAGGAGGTGCCGCAGCATTAGCAGCTCTGACTTCTACTGAAATAGGAATCATTGACGGCGCAACTCTTACTACTACTGAGCTGAACTATGTAGATGGAGTTACTTCTGCCATTCAGACACAGATAGATGGGAAGCAACCACTAGATGCAGATCTAACTTCTCTCTCTAGTTGCCAGTCAGGATCAGCAGTCAACCTTGCATTACTTACATCAGGTGAGGTCGCCGTTCTTGATGGTGCGACTCTCTCTACTAATGAGCTGAATACCTTAACTGGAATCACTTCAACAACAGCAGAACTAAATAAGTTAGATGGAGTTACTTCTACTCCTGCGAATTTAAACGTAGTGAGTGGCATGACGAAAGCCACCTCTCTTACAAGCAATAGCGACACAGAATTACCAACATCAAAGGCAGTAGCAGATCATGTAACCAGTGTTGTTAACGCACTTGGTGGTTTCGTTGCAATCAATGGGCCTACTAACTTCCCTGCTACACAACCAGCTCAAGGTGTAGTTGTCAGTATTAAAGATGTCGGATCAGGATTTACAACCAGTTCTAATGAGATAACCATTACAAATGGTGCTGGTACAAATAAGAATGTAAGAATTACAGGTTTTCCTTCTGAGTATGCAGCAGCGACACTGACAGATGACACTGGCTTACAAGTCACATCTGACATTACGAACAGTACAAGTGGAACACCTGCTGTTCATAGATACGTTTATCACAAGCAGCTAGCAAAAGAGAGTGATGTCAAACAGTTATCAGATGACATCAACGATTTTAATGAGAGATACAGAGTAGGTAGTTCTAATCCTACTAGCGATAATCATGCTGGTGATTTGTTCTATAACACCGGCACTGACAAAATGCTGGTATATGACGGAAGTACTAGCGCATATAAAGAAGTTCAATCGATTGGTAGTTTTAACTTTAATACTCTTAGCTCCTATAACGGAACTGGTGGTAATAGTGCATCATTTAACGGAAGTGCCTATAGGTTTGTATTAAGTAATCCTCCCACTTTCGCTCAGCAATTAATTTGTTCTATCAACGGTGTTGTTCAAAAACCCAATGCAGGCACAAGTCAACCATCAGAAGGATTTGTAATAGATGGAAGTTCGATCATCTTCAGTGCTGCACCAGCTTCTAGTGCTCCTTTCTTTATCATTACCCTAGGGTCAACAGTTAACATTGGTACTGTATCTGACGGAACAGTCACTGAAGCAAAGCTAAGTATTGGTAATGCACCGAGTAACGGAAAGTTCCTCCAAGCACAGTCAGGACAGACAGGTGGCTTGTTCTGGGCTGATGCTAATACTCCTGTATTAACCACTCAAGGTGACATTCTTTATAGAGATGGCTCAGGAGAGCAGAGGCTAGCCAAGCCAAGTGCCAATAAGTTCCTTCAAAACACTAGTGGGGGTGTTCTGTCTTGGGAAACAGTAGAAACAACAGTAGCTGATGGATGTATATATTTAAATAACCAAACGATTACTAGCAGCTATACTATGCCTAGTGGTAAAAACGGTATGTCGGCTGGGCCTATCACTATCTCAGGCTCTGTTACCATCCCTAATGGTGGTAGTTGGTCAATCGTTTAAATTATGGCAATTACGATTAATGGCGGTACAAACGCCATAACAGGACTAGCCACTGGTGGACTACCCGATGGCTCAGTCGATGCAGATACTCTTGCAGCAAATGCAGTAATCGCTGCAAAAATAGCTGCGGACGCAATAGACGGTACAAAAATTTCTGATGATGCTATAGCTGCAGAACATGTAGCTGATGATGCTATAGGTATCGCTCAATTATCAACAAGTGGAACAGCAGGTTCTAGTAATTTCTTAAGAGGAGACAATGCATGGGCAGCAGCCGGGGGAGGTAAAATTCTTCAAATTGCATACAATACTGGCACTACAACAATTGAAGCTAATGCTAGTAATAGCCATGTAGATATTATCAACACATCAATTACACCTGCATCTACAAGCAGTAAGGTACTTGTGATTTGTAACGCAACTATTGCATCTAATGCTGGTAGTAACTCATATGCTGGAGGGTATATCTTTAGAGGAACGGCAAGCGGCGGAACGAACATAAAACAATGGAGTTTTGGTCAAAGCGCCACCCATGAAAACTTTATAACTCCTTGGACTTTAGATAGTCCTAATACTACTAGTTCTCAACAATATACATGGACGATATCGAAATGGTCCAGTGGTACAACGAATAACCAAGCTCTTGGTTCCGCTGGATATTGTATATTACTTATGGAGGTAGGAGCATGAGCTTTATAAATGGAGAATACAAAGCCACAATAGGAGATGCCTTGTTATCTCTAGTGCCTAATGCAGAGTGGAATGTTCGTGGTGATGTCATCCAATGGATAGGACCAGGAACCCAACCAAGTGATTCAGATATAGCAACTGAAAGAAGTAGGCTCGAAACTGAATACACTAACAATAAATATCAAAGAGATAGAAAAGTTAAGTATCCTGATATAGGTGATCAACTTGATAATCTCTATAAAGATATACTCGCTGGAAAGGTTGATTCAACAGGCGAATTTGCGAAAGCAATTAAAGCCGTGAAAGATTCAATTCCTAAGCCATGAGTGAAATTAAACTAAATGCTGATGGTGGTGGAGGTTCAGTCTCACTCAAAGGCCCTGCCGCAACAACAGGTAATGCCGGAGTTAATCTTAAACTTCCAGTAGCTGATGGCAGTGCCAACCAAGTTTTAGCCACTGATGGTTCGGGTCAACTTCAATGGGCTACAGACGCATCAAATACAAATGCGTCTAATTTGACATCAGGTACTTTGCCTGACGCTAGATTTCCTGCAACTTTACCAGCAGTTAGTGGTGCTAATTTAACTGGAATATCTGCTCCTCTCAGTTTTCGCAACTTACTGATGAATGGAGATATGTCTGTATCTCAGAGAACTGATCAATACCCTGGTGAATATTACAACAAAACAAGTAGTGGATACTATGGCCCAGATAGATGGAAAACAGGAATTATTGGCAGTCATGGAGCCTATAGAATCGGTCAATTAACTGCTAGTCCTCCAGCTGGATTTAGTTACTACGCAAATATTAGATGTACAACAGCAGATACAAGCCTTGCAGCTAATGGTGGTGTTTATTTAAGCTACAGCCTTGAAGGTAATGAGTGTCAAAGAATTCTAAAAGGCTCTTCAAATGCTAAACAATTAACACTTTCATTCTGGGTAAAAGCTGCTGGAACAGGTACTTTCGTTGCTGAATTAGCTGATGAAGATAATAGTAGATCTTGCTCTAAATCTTTCACCATAAGTGCTGCAGATACCTGGGAAAAGAAGACGGTAACTTTCCCTGCTGATACCACAGGTGCATTGGATAGTGATGTAAATGAATCGATGAAATTGTTGATCTGGGTTACCGCAGGATCTAACTATACAAGCGGTACACTTGCTACAACCTGGGGATCATTAACTACAGCAAATAGATGCGTTGGTTGTAACTTTAATGTAGCAGCTGCAGTTGATGACTATTTCAGAATGACTGGAATTCAGATGGAACTAGGCGCTACAGCAACAGAATTTGAATACGTACCAACAGCAGTCACCTTAAGAGGCTGTCAAAGATATCTTTGGTTTATAGGAGCAAGTGCTGGATCAGATGGGCCAATGGTTGGATGGGTTTATAATAATGACAGCCAAGCTAGATGGCTTGATCTTAGGTATCCAGTTCGTATGAGAGCTACACCTACAGTTAGTTTTAGTAATCCTGCCTCTGGCGGATGGGCTAATGAAGGTGTTGAAATATGGTATGCCTCTGGTCGATGGTCTAACAATACTGCAGGAGCAATAGCTTGGTTAAACCAATTCTGGGCATCAGCGGAGATGTAACTTATGGCAATTAAATACAAAAAACATAAAAGATTAAATCTGAAAACTAATGAACAGTACGTCTCTGATAAAACTATAATGCGCTCTGAAGATGATTTTGCTACTGTGGTCTACATCCCTTTTGATAATAATAATGTTGACTACATAGCTTATAAAAAATGGTTAAATGAAGGCAACACACCGGAGGAAGCAGACTAATGGGACTAACAAAAGTCAATTCAGATGGAGTAACAGATGGCAGCATCAAGAATGCCGACATTAAGTCTGATGCTGCAATTGCCACTTCAAAGATTGCAGGACTAGTCGCTTCTGCCACAACAGACACTACCAATGCAGATAACATTGGATCAGGAACGTTAGCAGCGGCAAGAGTCGCAGACTTAGCTGCAAGTAAAATTACATCTGGAACTATTGCAACAGCAAGACTTGGGAGTGGAACAGCTAGTAATGCTAATTATTTAAGAGGTGATGGAACCTGGACGGCTGTCCCTCCAGCCTATGATGATGCAACTTTAAGGAAAGATTTAGCTCATGTAGCGTTAATAGCTGCTGATGCAAATAACAAGATAAAAACTAATCTTTCTAATAGCATTATTGATGCGTTTGAAGATTCAACTGGACTAGATTCTGGTAATACTACAAACATCTCTAGAAATTCAACAGGAGCATATATAAACTCTGAAGGGTCAATACCTATTGGTGGTCCTGACGATCCTTTCTCTGAATTGTTAATTCCTTTTAGAGAAGCTGATGATTTCAGTGGCGTAGCATTTAAAGAAGAGTCTAGGCATAATCGGACTATTACTCAAGGCGGTAACAATACAGGTCTAGACTGGACTCACGTACCTTATAATACAAGCGGCAATGTCTGGTATGACGAGTCGCCTATATCTGGTCAAGATAATGGTAGATCAATGCAATGTCGGCATACTTCATTCTCTGTTCCTGATGATACAACTTTAGATCCAGGTACAAAAGATTGGTCTTTCTCTTGCTGGATAGGCAATAATGGTAATAACCAGAACCAGGTAATATTTAACGATAGTAATAATTATTGGATAGAAATCCAACTCAATTCAAATAACACAGTAAGTTGTAGGATAAGTTCTAATGGAACTAGTTGGGACGTCTTAAATAAAGGTACAACTAAAGTTTTAACGCCTGGTGGCAACTCAGGCGCAGATCACCCTAACGTTGATTTCTATCATTTCTATCTACAACGTTTAGGGACTGAAATTTCTTGCTATATAGATGGAACTAGAGATTGGGTAGAAACTGTTGCTGCTAATCTTTCTATCGCCGATAGAGGTGGTAACAAAGTAATTGGACCATTTGGTAAAAACACTAGCACATATAACTACTTAGATGAAATTCACTTCCGTGTTGGTAAGACTGATTATGGCGCCACTGGAAGCGGTAAGCAATTCAGTGCTTATAACAGACAGTATCCAGTAACAGCAGGAGTAGGTAATGCTACAGATAGTTCCCTCTTTAAATCAATAAAAGCAACAGGATCAGTACAGTCAACAGCTAATACAGCAGCATCTTCGGTATCCAAAATAAGCGGTGTACTTCTTTATGAAAATGCTGTTGGTACTTCAACATTAGGTACAGATTTAAAGCTTTATCTTTCTGCGAATGGCGGTACAAATTGGACCGAAGTAGGAGCTTCTGACTTTGGTACAGCTACTAATTATACTTCTACAATTAAAAAAGTAGACATAGCAGAAAAAACTATCTCTAATGCTGGTACAGATATACGCTGGAAAATGGCATGGGCTAATCAAGGGACTGCCAAAGAAATTAGAATCCACGGAATAGCACTAAACTACTAATGAGAAAAATCATTGATGGAATTGCAATCGCTTCAGGCGTTGGAGTCATAGCAATTCTTGGTGGCGGGGCGTATGGGTACTTCTGGTTTCAAGGGAACAAGGATGC
>VTLG01016654.1_pt1 | contig 21182 bp, 30 predicted proteins | sample 4694571 | NCBI WGS metagenome assembly VTLG01 (sample SAMN12604809, study PRJNA352737) | marine metagenome | biome: ENVO:00000447; feature: ENVO:00000209|ENVO:00000569|ENVO:01000036; material: ENVO:00002151; isolation source: viral sequences binned using virsorter ... | reverse complement strand
GAAAATTGGGAATAAAATTTGGAGATTCTGAATGATAAATGTAATAAAAGCAGCAATTAACTTTCAAATAGGTTTTTTAACGCCTTCTTTTTTTAGCGCTATAACAGATATGTTAGGAATAACAGGAAACGTTCCTAGTGGAACTACAAGTAGAACTGGATTTTTTTCTCCTTTTGTACAAATACGCGGTCCTTTAATGACAGGACAGTATGATGCTTCTAATGTAGATGGAGCAATTCGAGCTACTGGGTATTTAGAGCCACAAGGGGAAGAAATAGAAAGACTTTTGCAAAGTTCTTTTGATACAGCAGGAAGTAGATTACGAGATTACACTGCTGGTGGAGAAGAAGCTTCTATTATGAGAGAACAAGAATTACTTAGAAAATTATCAGAACGTGGAGAAACTATTGGCAGAAATAGATTGCAAGAAGAAGCTATTAGTAGAACTGGTGGTTTATTTACAACTCCTGGTATGCAACAAGCTTTAGCTGAATACGAACAAAGTATAGGTCAAAATAGATTTCAAAATGATTTAATGGCAATAGATAGAGCAAGAGGAGAAAGAAGATTATTAGAAGGAGAAGAAACAAATAGATTAAATAATTTAGTTTCTTTTCTAAATCAACCTTTGCAAGTTGCTCAACAAGCGTTACAAACTGGTGCAGCAACAGCTCCAGGAAATATGCAGTCAGCACAAATGATAGCAAATAATGAATTAATGAATAGAGCGGCTAGTATGAATTTTATGAATACTTTAATTAGTGGTTTTACATCAACGCAAGGAAACCCCACTCCAACTCCGCAAGTTGGAGCAGGACCAGGAACACAAACTGGTTTAGCTCAACCTCGTAATACCACAAGTCCTTTCTCTTCTTTATTCTCCGCATTTAACTTTTAAGGAATAAAAAAATATTATGGCTTCTTTATTTAATGACCCAAATTTAATAAGACAACAAATTCTTGCTAACAGAAGACAAGCTCCTGGCTCTACTCCTGAAAGCGCAATTATTGCTGCTTCAGGTAATTTAGGAAGTAATCTTGGGTATGGTATAGCAAGACTTTTTGGAAGAGAATTTCCACAAGTACAAAAAGAAGAAGCTAAACAAAACGCTCTTACTCAAATGGAAACAGCCATAGACCCAGAAACAGGAAAACCTTATGCGTTTGGAACTGGAGCATATTTTTTAAAAGTATCAGAAATATTGCAAGATAATGGTTTTATTAGGGAAGCTCACGATGTTAATACAAAAGCTAGAGCTACCTTAGCTTCAGAAGCAGCAGTAGCATCTTCTGTAAGAGCGGCAGAACTATTAGAAGCCCAAGAAGAACGCGCACTAACTAAAGAGAAGCGAGCCGTTCTTGAACCAATGAATAAAGTAGAGTTGGAGAACGCTCAAAAAATATTTAATTCTTTATCAAAAAATACTAATGTTGTAGTAGGCGGTAATAGTGGTAAAACATATTTGAAAGGATTAGATACAGACGAAAGAGATGCTCTTATACAAGATGCAAATTTAAAATCAAGAGTAGAAGGTACATCTATTACTCAAGCTATGGAAAATATAGTAAGAGAGCAATTACAAGAAGGACGGGGTCCTGGAAACTTCTTACCTACAGGTCTAGGTGGTGGCTCAGAATATAGAGGTATTCCTATAGATGTATCAGGTTCTGCGTTTGGTGCCAGAAATTTACCTACCCCCGATGAGGATGCTACCAAAACAACAGATAGTACAGCAACTGACACAACTCAAGAAACACAAGACAGTACTACTCCAATTAATAGGTTTGCTCCAGAACTTACACAACCACGACAACTTAGTGTTTATAATGAAAAAGAAATAGATAATTTAGTTTCTGAATTATCTGGCGCTACTGATATTCAATCGGAAATAGACACAGTAGGTAAAGGTGGAAAAGCACAGATACAAAGAGGTAAATTAAATAGAGAAAAAAATAAAGCAATAGAACAATTTAAAAATACTATTAAAGCTCTTGAAAATTACAAAAAACAATTACGAGCGCAAGCAAAGCGTAAAAGTGGTGGAAGGAGTGCTTCGCCTACACGTACTAAAGCATTAAGAGACCTTATGAATACTCCAAAAGTTAAAGAAAAATTAAAAATACTTCAAGATGATTTAGTAGCTGCAATGAACGAAATATTAGACCCTACGCAACAGCAATTATTTTTACAATAAGGATTAATTAATGCAAACATTTAATTCTGCAGAAGAGGCACAAAGTTATATTGCAAACTCTGATGTTGGCGATAAAGTTAATATTGCTAATAAAATATATACTTTAGATACAAATACAATAAATAGTGCTGCTACAATGCCAAGCGCTACTTCTAATAAAATAGAAATAGATACAGAAGCAAATGATATTAGTATTTTAGAAGAAATTGCTCGACCTGGAGAAGCGTGGCGAGCGGGTATAATATCTGTTTTAGAAGGAGAAGGAATAGAAACAACAAAAGCAAACATAAAAGCAGCTTGGGAGGCAGATGACCCTAAAATAAAAGACTCTTTTATGGAATTAATTCACGAAAAATTTGATAAAGTTAGGTTAGCTCCTGAAGGAACATACGGACCAGTTTTAACTGCATTAGCAAAAAATTCTAAAGGAAGCGCTGCAATTACTGTTGGTTTTGGTTTGACTGCTGATATTATAGCTGACCCACTTACTTGGGTAGGAAGTATTTTAGGAGTTGTTGGTAAAGGAGGAAAAGCTTTATCTCAAAATACAAAAGTAGGTAAAAAATTAAGAACAAAAAAAGCTAATAAAATACAAGAAAAAATAAAAAAAAGGCAAACAGAATTAATAGCTAGAGAAGGTATGTCTGTTAAAGAAGCTGGCTATAAAGCTTATATGGAAAAAAGTACTTATCATGGTTTGTTAGATGATACTTTAGGTATTAAAACTCCAGGTCAAATTGCGCCTGGATTAAATAAATTTCAATTTAGAAAATTATATAACGAATCTAGACCTACAACTAGGTTAGGAAAACTTACTGATAGGGGTTTTCAAAGTGTAAATAAATTAAAAAAAAATCTATTAGAGCCTGCGTTTAAAGGAATTAATGCTACAATTGAACCAATACTTTCTAGAGCAAAAGAAATAAATGGTCGTTTTGGTGCTGCTTTATCAGAATTTGAAATGAAACTTGGTATTAACATACATAAAGATATACAAAGCGCTAAAAAATGGATACAACAATATAGAAATTTACCTAAAGAAGCAAGAATACAATTAACAAAACATCTAAATAATAAAAATTTTAATTCTGCTTTTGCTATAATGGCAAAGATTGATGGAATGTCTGAAGAATTTGTAAACACCATTTCTCCTATGCTAAAACAACGGGGTGCAGACTTATCAAGAACAAATAAAGATTTAGTTTTAATAGAAGATAATTTCTTTCCGCGTTCAGTAAAAGATAGAGCGGGTCTTATGGACGAGCTAAACATAGATGACACAGATGACTTTCATAAAATTATATTTGAGGACATGCTTAAAAGCGGAAGAAAATTAAATCAAACAGAATATGCAGATGCTATAAATAGAGCAATAAGAAGACCAACCGTAGAAACTATTGCTAAAAAAATAGGAGCAGAGACTAAAAGAAAAATAGACATTATAGATGATAGCCTTATGAAATATTATGATGAGGCAGATAACGCAATATTGTCTTATTTAAGAGACGTAAATCACGCTGTTTATAGAAGACATTTTTTTGGTAAATTTGCTAAAGGTATAGATGATGCTGAAGGAATAGAAGAGTCTATCGGAGCTATGATAGCCTCAGAAAGAAGAGCGGGTAGGCTTTCTAAAAGCGACTTAAAAGAAATGGAAAGCATCCTAAAAGCTAGGTTTATAGGTGGAGAACAAGGTGCTAACAAAGTAATATCTAACGTCAAAGCCTTTGGGTATATGACAACTTTAGGAAATCCTTTTTCAGCTTTAACTCAACTTGGAGACATAGGTACTTCTGCTTTTCTTCATGGAATAATAAATACAACAACACAAGCAGTAAGAGGTCTTTTAGGTAAAAAAAATATAAATTTTGAAGACTTTGGATTAGACCTTATGGCTGAGTTATCTGATGTAAATAAAACTCAAAAACATTTAACTAACATATTTAGATATTCTGGATTTAGAGCTGTAGATATCTTTGGTAAAAATGTAAATATAAACTCATCTTTAGCAAAGTGGTCTAAAATTGCAAAAGACCCTGATGGAAAACCAGTGAAATGGTATCAGTATGACAGTGGTAAACTGTCTATGGAAAAACAACTACGAGATAAATATAGAAACTCTTTTGACAAAGCTAAATTAGATAAAGTTGTAGAAGATTTTAGAAATTATGGAAAAGGTAAGTTTGTAAATGGGAAAAAAGTGAAAGGGGAGATAACAGATGATATGAGATATATTGTCTTTAATGACCTTATAGATGCACAGCCAGTAGTGCAGTCTGCCATGCCCGCAGCTTATCTTAACAACCCTAACGGTAGAATAGCATATCAGTTAAAAACTTTTGCTTTAAAACAATTAGATTTAGTTAGAAAACGAGCGTTTAAAAAAATAAAACAAGGAGATGTTTTAGGCGGGTCAGCAGAGCTTGCTAGATACGGAGCTATTGTTGGTGGAGCTAACACAGGAAGTGAGTCGTTAAAAATGGCAATAAGAGATTGGATAAATGGTGGAGACAAACTTGAAGAAATGTTTGAAAATGAGGATGGAGAAGACTTAGGGCTTCCCGCAGTAGTTGTAGCAAACACAGTGAAAGTCTTTGGCATGAATAGTGTTTTAAGAGATAAAGTTACTAGTGGATATTGGTCTGGTGCGGCATCAGACTTAGTAATGCCACCAGTATTAAGCACTGGTGGCGATATGTTTGCGGCTATGACAGGACAAGCAGAACTATGGAAAGGTATAAGACAAGTACCTATAGGTGGTAAAGCCTTATACTACATGTTCGGGGAAGATTCTAATTATGTGTTGGGAGGGCTAGACTAAATCTCACACGCTCCCGCAGTACAAGCTAACTCTTGACTGCTTGTAGTATAATCAAGTTCTTCATTAAGCTCAGTCCAATCAATATCTTTAGGCATGTCTTTAGATAGTTTATTAAATTTTTCCTCATCTATCTCCTCATACGGAGCATCTTGGTATATGTGGTCTGTATGGGGTAGAAAACTAATTCCACTCATAGATTCAAAGTTATCATACACCCAAGACATAGCGGGTAAAAATTCTTTTTCTTTATAATATATAGTAACACTAGGTTTATGTTCACACCAATGTTCAGCATATATTTTCCACAACTTTAACTGTTTCATAGCGCCATACTCGTCTCTCATTATAGATGAGGTTGGAGATTGTATAGGAAAACTAAACACATACATGTCGTTAGGTTTTTCTGGAGCGTCTTTACATGGTATACCTTTGTCTATCATAAATTTACTTAATGGGTCTTTCTTATCCCCTCTGACATTTCGTATATAGTAAGAGCTATAACGAGGGTGAATACCAGAGGCAGTATTACACAACTGAGACACAGTACCACTAGGCTTAACACAAGTGATAGCAACGCTCTCAGGAATTTTAAGCCTGTTTGCCCAATCTTTGTTAGTTTCAATAGACACCTCTCTTAGTTCTTGTAACTTTTTAGGTAGTTTTGTATTATTAGGGTCGCCTAGAGAAACGTGGTCTAGTATACCAGTTAAACTGACACCTAGTAATCTTTCCTCGTCACAGTTATTCTTGTAGTCTTTTGAAAGAAATCTAAAATCAGTCAAAGTAGATTGTAAAGTACCTAGAATGGTGGCTACTCTAACTTTATCTTTTAACTTCTCTTGACTGTCTCCCGCACGTACTATAACCTCAGATAAGTTACAAAATTCTGAATCCCTGAGAATTATCTCAGAACAAGGATTCGTTCCAAACTTATACTCTGCGTCTCTACGTCCATTTCTTTCTGCTACGCGTTGAGCTGATGGTACAGAATAGATACCACGCTCTCCAGACTTTGATTCATATAAACTAGCACACTCGTCTAAGAACACACTTAAAGCGGGTGTATTCATATAAGACACAGAGTTGTTTGCTAGCGCTCTGTGTGGGTGGTCTAACCACCATTGTCCACTTTTAGCTTTCTGCATTTCTCTATCATCTAAATCTGATAGAGATATTAAAGCAGACCTACGTACTCCACCAACCACTACTATATCTGCAATTTTACATACTATGTCGTGTACCTCAATAGGTTTAAGTTTTCTGCCTTTAGCATTTTGAAACACCTCTACACAAAACTTAAACAACTCTACTAAAGGGTCTGCGCCACTGGCTCTTCCGCCAAAAGTTTTTAGTGGCATACCCGCCTTTCTTACTCTGCTTATATCCCACTTAGGTATTTGTCCTGAATACAGTAAAGTTATTATTTCTTTAAAGGACTTAGACCAACCTATTTTACTATCTGGTACACACACAACAGTATCAGTTGGGTGGAAATCCTCTGCAACAGTTGGAAGTTTATCTACTTCAGTTTTGCTTACAGAGAATCCCACTCCAGTTCCGCACATTAGTATATACATAATCTCGCTAAACTTTCTAGCGTTGTCCATAGCTACAAAACAACAGTTATATCCCGCAACATTATCTTTTTTTAATGCCTCTCCCGCAGTCATAAGACAACGCATAGAAGGCATTACTTTTTTATCTAAAATAAATTGTTTACACTCATCTAACTCTGCGTGATATTTAGTAGGAACTGTCTCTTTCCAAAAAGATATGTATCTATCTACTGTTTCTTCCCAAGTTTCTCTACGTTGTTTGTCTGGAAGATACCTTGCGTATCTACTTTGGTGTATATAATCTTCATATAGTACGTGGTTTTTACTCATACTATTCTACTCTAACCATGAATTTAGATATTTTTAGCTGAAGATAGTCAAGTTTGCTTTCTAGTTCACTAGAATCCCATTGGTTTTCTTGATACCAAGCTATCATATCCTCAGTAAAAAACATAGACCTCTTTAATAGAAATTCTATTTCGTCTCTATTGTGGTCTGCAACTATAAAATCTGCACAATAAGGAGTGCAAGTATGGTTTACTAACTGGTTTTCCTTTAGTGCTACCTCTTCTTTAAGTGGTATGCTTTTGTCTACTGCGGGCGCAAAAGGAGCGCTACCATCACTATCATGGTCGCAAGCAGAAAGAAAACCTAGTGATACTAAAAACAACAATATTAATATATGTCTCATGTTATATGTCCTCTAAAATGTCTGCATCTTCTGGTAGTTGTGCAATTAGTTTCCACCCTTTCTTAGTAGAGCGTAACTGACCACTCCAAGTTAGTGTGTACTCATGTGCATATACCTCTTCGTATAAATTACCGTCTCTTTGTGCAATTCTACCAGTAGAACTACCGATAGTTCTTTTCACTAGAGCGTCTTCTTTATCTTTTTCTGTCATGTATCTTCTCCTATAGTCTCTACGTTTGCTTGTGTTTCTATCCACACTCTAGCACCACAAGGTAATGGTTTATGTGGACTGTGTACTACCTTAGATACACCATGAATTATTGCTTCATGGCAATATCTATTATTTTTATAATTCTTAACAGTTAATACAGGTTGATTAGTTCCGTTTTTAGTGTTAGCTCTAATCTTGTGCTGATTAACGTGAATTATTGTTTTCATCTACATCAAATTTATATAAATTATCTATTAATTTATCTTCAAAATTATCAAGAAGTTCTTCAGTTGTTATCTCAAGAACTTCTATGATTAAGTCGGGGTCGTACTCTAAGATTATCTTCTCCTTGATTTCGTCCAGAGTTAGTGTCATGGTTAGGCACTTCTTATCTCAGGAATGAGAATCTTTTTAGCACTCCTAGCTCTAGGATAAGAGTTACAATCAAGACAATGATACCTATCATATATTCTAGTGTGTGCTATTACTTCTCCCTTGTACCTCAAATTCTTTGAACCACAGTATGAACAACATTTCTCTGTCTTGTTCAATAGGTTCAAGTTCGGGTGGTTTACAACCAAAGGTCTTATCTTTTCGTAAGCCTGTTCTAATACCAACACATCATACTTGCAATGGTCGCGTACATACTTAATAGCAGATTTGTTTCCCGCTATAGCTTTTCTCCAGTTCTTAGGACAGATAGCTGTCTTAGCATCTGGTAGCTCTAAGAATGACTGCACTGTAGCTAACCTGTTATTATTTAAACACATCTTATATCTAGCTGTTCTCCACCCGTCTATATGTGGAGTGTTTGGTATTGTCGGTAGCCCGTGGTCTAGTAACCTAGTCTGTATAAAAGGAACATCAAATCTTATGCCATACCAAGTTATCCAAGCGTCTGCATCAGATAATATCTTAGATATATCTTTGCATAACAAGTAGTCATTGGTAGGGTCTTTAGCAAATGCAGACGGATAGTCTGATATGCTAAGAACCTTAGTGCGTTTCTTACCTAGTTCTTTATAACCAAAGCAAAGAATATGTCCAAAGTTTGCTTTTAAGTTTGTTGTTTCTATGTCAAATATAATTATTCCTGACATTATGTCCACTCCTCTGGAATAGAGCCTATAGCGCACTTGATGCCTTGCTGTTTGCACCACCCACTATACCTTTTCTTCCTGTTTGTTGTTAAAAAATTGTCTTGCATAAATACAATCCTTAAATCTTTGCTTGGGTTTGATTTTATTACAGCTTTTATTTTAGTTCTCATCTTTGGAGTAAAGTTTCCTTTAGCTTCTACCACTACTCCAGAGGGTAGAAAAAAATCGGGAGTGTATATGCGAGTCTCATACACCTCATCACTCCCGCAAGCAGAGCAAGTAGCGTTATAAGGTTTTATTTTATACTCCCACTTCTCTGATTCGTATGAGAATTTAACTTTCATCTTAGTCAGTTCTTTACCAAGACGTATCTCAAATTTACTTTTACCTTTAAACTTCACTCTTCTCTATATCTATAAATTCAACTTGGTTAAAGTTTATTATTGTGTGCATATCCTGAGAGTGTTCAGACCAAAACCCTATAAAGCCAGAACCTAAATCTGACATAGGAACAAAACCACAACAGAAAACAACTATTGTTTTGCCAGAACTAAAGACAACATTAACGCGATACTCTTGTAGGTCTTCTTCTTCTGGTTGTTTAGGAAAATTTAAAAGTCTAAATTTGGAGTCCACATTTCCTTTTTCTTTCTCCTTATCCATAGTAGTCTCCCGTTGTTTATCAAATTTTCTTTAGTATACCCTGCTTTTTCATATTCTTCCAGAACAGTCTTTAGTAATTCTTGTTCTTCTTCTATACCATGTAATATTTTATGTGCCTTTTTATTTCCTATACCACGAATACCTTGTATATTATCTACTCTGTCTCCAGTAAGTAGTTGTATATAAAAAGAACGTATGGCTTGGCTTTCTGATATCTCGTATGGTTCTTTATTCTTAGTCCAATTATAATGTAGCCCACTAATCATATCTAAGTCTTTATCTTTAGTGCAAATAACTGTGTGTCCTTTAGAACTTAAAGACTGCTCAATTCCCATTGCATCATCCGCCTCTTCTCCACTAGTTATTACAGTGTTATAATTTTCTAATAAATACTTTATTATGTCTTTGTATTGAGTAGGTTTGTGGTTCTTGTCTCTGTTACCTTTATATTTTAAAGGAGAGGGAACGTCATTTCTAAAGTTCTCTTTACCTGTTAAATATATTATAAGTTTACTTGATTTTGTTTCAGATAAAATCTTTTTCAAAACTAGCTTAACATTGTGTAAGGTATGAGATAACGGACTAGATGAGTATTTTAATTCTAGTTCTTTTTTATCTAATCCGTTATCATCACAGTATTCCTTTGCTTCTTTTGCGTAAGAAAATATAGTTCCATCTGGACAATGCCACTCTCGTATATCAGAAGCAAAACCACAACTGTATACTATAATGTCTCCGTCAACTAAAGCAGTTCTTTCCATTATGAATCCATTAACTCTTTAACATCGTCTCCAGAAGTGTAGTATTCTATCTTCCGTGCTAAATCTATAACAGAGTCGGAGTCTATTTGTACCTCTGCACCAGACTTAACCATTGCAGAAAGTAACTCAGTTGATGCACTAACTGCGTGTCTCCTAATAATGCTACGTTCTTTATCCATAGAACCTATTGGAAAAGCTACCATTTTTTTCTCTCCTGTTTTTTCGTCCTTAACCTCAGTTCCACTAAGTACCTCAATAGTTCCCTCTATATTTTTATAGACTCTACCACCTGATTCTTTCTCCTTTACTTTAAACTTAACTGTGTCCTTATACCTAGCATCATGCTGTGGCAAGAAAGAATTATACCATTCTCCTTCAATCTTAAATCCTTTTTGGTTCTTTGATACAGACTCTAATACTCCTTCTACTTCATAAACTGCACTCATATCTAAACTCCTTAATTAATATATTTTATAATACATCTATATTATACCACTATATATTGGGGGTGTCAACCTTTTTCATACAAGTCTCATACAATCCCAACTTCGACCTGATTTTATCTCTATTTCTAGCGGAACAGGTAGCTCTATATCGTACCTACTTTTAAGTATGGTTGTTGTTCTATCAACCATAGCCCACGTTAATGTCTTACAAGCATCTTCATGTCTGTTTTCTGCTACATCTACCATTATGTTGTCGTGTATTGTATTAATTATACGAATATCTGTATCAAACCATAGCTTATATGCTATTGCACCTAAAGCTATCTTCATTATATCTGTAGCAACAGACTGTACAGGATAGTTCTTTATCTCAGTAGGGGAAAAAGCTGTCTCTCCTTTTCTATATTTAGAATCATAATCTTTGAAAACTAAGTTTCTTCCTGTCGCAGTAGTCATTTTACATTCATATCTTGGTAAACCCATAGGAGTTCTCTCTCCACTATTCTTACGATTTTCGCTTACGTGATGTAATAAATCTTGATGCCAGTTAAAAACATCTTTATATCTATCAAAGAAGTTATGTATAAACTCTTTGGCTACTTTTTGTGGTATCTTGTTTATCTGTGCCATAGTCTTAGCACCCGCACCATACTGTAGCTGAAAGCTCAAAGTCTTTGCTAGTCTCCTTTGTTTTGGAGTAACATTATATTCTTTTATGTTGTATAACTCAGAAGCTCTCATGGTGTGTAAATCTCTACCGCTTTTCAAATCCTTTATTAACATTTCATCTTCTGACAACAGAGCAAGTACGTTTATCTCTAGTTGAGAGTAATCTGCTTCAACTAAAAAACCATTCTCTCTCCTACTTTTAAAACATTCTCTTATCTTAGACATCTTTTTTAAGCTCCATATCTATAAGTATATTAATATACTCTCTAGCTTTATGTAAGTCCTCAAGACCACCTTTATATTTCCACCGCATAACATATTTTATAACATTACCCTCTGCGTAAGGTATCTCATTCTCAACTATAAACTGCACAGGTTGTATCTTCCACCTTGAGTAATGCTCTGGCTCTTTTATGTTATCTGGGTTCATCACTCTATCTCCTTTCCTAAAAAGGTAGTTTGAAATTGACAATCAACTGGTAGTGGTTGCTCTTGGTTAAGAAAGCACCACTCTCCAGTAGGGTTATATAAATTATTTACTGTCCAATCGTGTTGGTTCTCTTGTTGTTCCTGTCTTTTTTCTGCTAGCCTAAGGTTTGCATCTATTATTGCTGTAAGTATAGCAATAGCTACAAGCAAGAACACTATCATTGTATCTTTCATTTTGACACCTCATCACAACAATTTGCACCACAGCACTCGTTGCTATTTATATCAGCAATAATTTTTTCTTTTTCTAATTGTTCTTGTATCTCTAAGTCTAGTTGATACCACCAATCAGCGTCTTGTTGGTCTTGTATATCTTGATAACATGTATCTTGGTCTAACATATCTTTTACCTCTTCGCTGTTATGTTTTGTAGATTTGGGTTTCTGCATGATAATCTCCCTGTTGGAGTTTCGACATGATTAAACGTAGGGTGTAGTAATCCGTCTTGCCAACAAACTTTAGTTAGTCCAGTTAGATATGTGTCTCTTTCCTTTCTAGCTTCTCTGTGTTTTTGAATTAATTTTATAAATGAAGAAGCTGTTGTTCCACATGTCCACTTTACCTCGTTTAATACTTCGTCAGAAGTATAGAACACACCTAACTTCTTAGACTTCCACTCCTTTCTCGCGGTAGCCATACCTTTTAGTTCCTTAGTAAACTCAGTGTTCTTATATTTAATAGCACCTTTATTTTTACCATGTTTGTAAACCATTATTCCACCGTCTTTATCTTCCATAATTCTACACTCTTTCCATTTTATAGTGCCACCAAAGAGCATATATGATATTTGGTCATGAGAGGCAAAGTTAATACTATCCTCAAACTCTTTGCTGTATTTTGTTATCTTATTATGTTTAAAGAGGATTTCAACTAACTCTATCTCCATGTCTAGTATATCTACATCTAGTTTCTTATGTAAACTCAAAGCGTGGTCTTCATCAAAAGCCATACCATTATGCTCTGCAATTATAGTTGCCATTCTTGCTCTAAGCTCATCAAACACCACTGATTTCAATCCCTTTTCATTCACTTCTTTTAACTGTTTTAAAAATATTTTTTCAGTAACCTCAACATCATGCTCAAGATAAGGTAACAGTATATCTTGTGGTATATCCTCTGTCTTAACACCAGAATCCCATAAAGTTTTGACTTCATCATTTTTTACTGGTAACTTGTACTTCTTACACACATCATCAAGTGACGGGTACTTCCACGACTGTCCACTAAGGATATATTCTACTAACATGGTATCCCAAAGGACAACTTTGTTGTCTATAATTCCTTGTTTTAAAATATTTATCTGATTATTAGCTGTAGCGTTTCTAAGTATATAGTTTACATCAAATGCTATATTATGACCTACTATCATTGGACATTTAGAAGCAGACTCTATAAAACTTTTTGACGATTCTTCCGTAAGGGTACTTCCTATATCTGACTTTGTAGAGTATCTTCCAATTTCTCGCTCATAAAATAGCACAGGTGCTACAACATCTGCTGTCTTTATACCATAAGCTACTATTCTATTGTCCTCATGGAACGGACTAGCAAGACCACATTTTTTCTTATCTGGGCTTGTGTTATTGACAGTTGTTTCTACGTCAAGCACATAGTATTTGCTAACCATTATTAAACCTCGCTTTTATAGGCTCTATTATAACATCAAATTTACCATTAATCAATAGAGAATCTCCACCACATATTTTATTCTTTGGTATGTATATATATCTTTTGTTTCTATCTGCAACAGTCTCCTCGTTACTTCTGCCTATGGTAATGATAGCATCACACTCTCCTTGAACTCCTGTCTTACTTCCGTATAACTGATTCATTTCTATCCACTTCTCTCCCTCTGCCGAGCCGTCAGCCCATATAGTAAAGATAACAGTACAATGCTCTTTCGCCCATTGTCTAGCTTGTTCTCCTAGTGCTTGTATTCTTTGTGCTTCGTTATAATTTTTACTTTTAGAACTAACTAGCTTACTTAACTGGTCTATTATTATTAAGTCTGGCGGGTATTCTTTTATAAGTTTCTCAACCTCTGCCACGTTGATACTTGCAGAGTCTTTTATAACTATCCTGTCCTTTCCACCAACTCTATCTTGATACTCCTCTACTGCCTTTGGTACGTTTTTAAACACCTCGTCTTTTGATTTCTTTAAAGCAGACTGTATCTGTCTTAACCTTACTTTCTGTCCTCTTTCCTCGTTATTAATCCAGAGAACATGCTTTCCTTTTGGCATCATACTGGCTCTGTATGTAGCTTCACTAGCGAGTAGTGTAGTCTTACCTGAGTCTGGTCTGCCACCAACACAAATTAAATCTCCCACACCTGTCTTTCCTATGGACTCGTTTAAACACTCTAGTCTCCAAGAGTAACCAGATTTTTTACTGGCATCTAGTAAGTAATCCTCTAGGTTTTCGTCTGTAAGTAATGTTTTGTCCTCGTCAACCAACGGCATGGCTGTCTGGTGTTCTGAAACTAAATCATATACAGGAGTCATGTCATTTGACAACCCCTCTGCTACCTTTGCTACCTCATTAAAAATTCTCGTAGCGTAATCCATAGTAACAAAATGCTTTACAATCTCCTCGTTTGGTAAATCTCCAAAGGATTTCTTATCTAGTTTTTTAAATATAATCTGATAGGTTTTTAGTTTCTGCTCGTTCCAAGAGGAGTGCTTTACAGCACTAAACCAAGTTGAAAAATCTTTCCACTTGATAGTAGTATAGGTTGGGTTCTTGGTATAATAATAATCCATATCTTTTAATATAGTATTACATTCACTAGTTAAAGTATAATCTTTTATATATTTATTATACTTATAATAATTATCTTTATAAGATAATAATAATAATATATCTAATTCCATTATTAACCCTCTAGGTATTTTATTATGTCTTGGTCGTGTAGGTCTTTTGGTTGATTACCCCTACATATCCAGACGTTATCATTTATTAAATTGATTTTGTTTTTAATCTTTAGTGTATTAGATAATACTTGAGAATTATCATTATCTAACCACACTATTATTGTACCATACTCTTCAAGTTTTGGCAACAAAGAATCTCTTAATGAACTGCTCAAACATGGTAGTGCTGAATACCCACACTCAGCTATTCTTATAGCAGACACAACATCTTCTACTACTACACAGATGTCTCCACTACCTATTGGGGAATAGGTTTTATCCTTAGACAACCACTCAACCAACCACTTAGGATTCTCTCCTCTACCTAAGACAACTTTCAAATTCTTACCAGCTTGGTCAAAAATTGGAAAATAAATCCTATCTCCTATTACTTTGATTTCATATTTATCTATAAGTTCTTGTGTAATAAGGTTTTTAATTAAAAATGGTTGTTCTTTATGAATTGCTCTATATCTTTCGTAAGCTCTGTCTTTTTTATTCCAAGTTTTTCTGATGTTTTGCTGTCCACTTGTACTACTTGGTTCAATGCTAGGTTTACCATATCTCCAAGTCTGTTTGTGAACTTCTTTAGCTGTTCTAATCTGTAAATTGTCAGAAAAAGAATAACCAGATTTGCCACAATGGTGGCAATAAGCAACGATTGACTCATCTTCATTTCTCCTTATATATAATCGGTCATTATGATAACCTTGTTTACAATGGTGTATGTGTATCTGCACACCTCTATCTTTAGGTGCGTAGGGTACAAACTCGCTTCTCTCTAATTTGCTACTCACTAAAATTCTCAGGTGTAAAGTCAGACTCCGTACTAATAGACGAAAAGTCTTTAATACTCATACTAGGTTCTCTAACATGGCGATATACAAGTTCGTGTTTACTTGCTCCGTATCTTAAATCGCTTGGAAGCATACTAATAAGCTCTAACTTAACTCCTGTAGAAAATAATATTTCAAATGATTTTGTTTTGATGTTAGTATTTTCCTCATTATTTACGTCATAAAACCTATCCCAATATGTTATTTTTTCTTCTGGAAATTCAAAAAAGTTCTCTGGTAATGTTAATCTAATTATAGCTTTAGTATAACCAGACTTATTATTCTTACCCTCTGGTTCTCTCCAATCTACTAGCTTTCCTACCATTCCAGTTAATGTGCTACACTTATAGGCTTGCTCACTAACGTAAGAACCTAACGCTCTTTTTCCGCCATACGGATAAAGAATATCATCTTTAGAAATAGCACTAATGTAAACTAAGTCTCCTTTATTAATACCTCTTTTAATACTCATTAATTTTCCCCTTATGTAAATTTAATAGTTCAGAGTAATTCTCATCATCATAATTTTCTATTAAGTCGTTTATAGACTCATCATAACTGTCTTTAATGTCTTGACTATGTATCGTATCACTATCTGGACACTGTGATGATATAATCTCACGGCATTTTCTACAGAGTTCTTCATGTTCTTTAGCCTCCTCTCTCCAAATGATTTCATTAGGAGATAATATACTATCACAACTTTTACAACGCATGGTATTCTCCTTATCATTATTATTATTTGAATCTCTCAGCAAATACAGTGGCATACATTTCCTCTATAGCAATCTTTTCTACATCATTAGGCAATTTAGCATAATAGGAAACAGCAAGAGCTTGTTTTATATCATTAAAGTAAACTGCCTTCTCTCCCCAAGATAATAAAGTTCTAGGAGACATAGTAAAGGAAACATTACCTTGAGCATAAGCAACCCGTACTAAGCCCGCAAATTGCACCATATACTCAGCCAGTTTATCTGTAATGTTTTCCACCTTTGATTTTATAATCTCTACTTCTTTTTTCTTAGTTAAATAATCTAGCTGTATTGATGTAGAGAATCTATCAAGTGTTGCTGTATTCCACACATTAGTTCCCGCAAACGCGCCTGTCTCGTCTCCCATTCCCTTAGTGTTATCACAACAGACAAATCTAAAGTTTTTATTTGGTGTAATTACTTTATCAGCAGTTTCTCCCGCTTTATCCGTAAGCAGTAGTTTTCCATTATTTTCAAGTAACCATTGATAACCCATAGCAATTTCTGGCGGTAACACTGTTGGTTCATCTTGACAGTAGACCATTCCATTTTTTACAGCTTCGGTACACACTCCGTCTTTCCATATAGTTTTGCCATCCTCTAAAACGTACTGTCCAAAAATAGCACCGCTTTCCATATCTCCTCTGCCATTTATTCTAGCGAAAGGTCTGTTGGTGTAAGCACACACTTGTTCTACAAGGCTTGACTTGCCACTACCAGTAGCACCAGAAATCCAGATATTATCTTTTAACTCAAGACCTACTATCAACTGTATCAATTCTTTAACTTGAAATTGATAGTTCTTGTCAATCTTTGGTATGTGAGATTGCATATCCTTGCTCCAATCCTCTCTTTTGAATACTGTAACTGGCACATTAGGTAATCCTCTAGGAATAGTAACTTCAAATAACTCTTTGCAACCTTTTTGAAATTTCTGTTTACTGGGAGCTTTATCTGAGTTATTAAAAAATGGTTTATCTCTCATATCTAGTTCGTGCGTAGCATCTGAAGCCTCTACGTCTTTACTCATTTCGTCAACTACAGATGATATCATTGCATCCTCAAAATCTTTATATCCTGAACTTGGCATAATTTTCTCCTATCCTATAATTTTAGTTTTAATAACTGAAAGTAGAGCGTTATCTAATTCATCAGAATTAGATATTACTTTGTTATCTTTATAAAAAAGTTTTACATTGTCATCTTCTATTCCTATTCCATAAATCTCTAAGTCTACACTCTTCTCTATCTCTTGTGTAACCTTACTGAGAAAATCTGGTTGTGACAATGAGCAATCAGATTTTCCACCCGCGGGGCAACCGTCTGATAAAACAATTATTATTTTCCTCTTTGATTTTTCTTTTCTTATTCTGTTAGCACACCATAAGATAGCATCAGCATCAGCATTTCCCGCCATTATTTGACTAGAAGAAATAACTCTGTTAGCTAATATAGAACCACTTACTTTACTTGCAGAAAAAGGTTTGTATAAATACAATAGCTGTCCAAAAGTATCAGTAAATCCCACAAGCTCATGTTGTATGTTTAAATCTCCTAAAACTCTACCTAATAACACCATAGATTTTCCCATACTAGAAAATTTAGAACCACCCATTGAACCAGAGCAATCCCCCAGTACAGTAACGCTAACGTCTAAACAGTTATTAATTTCTCGCTGTTTAAACACTCTCTTATTAAAACCATGTGCATCTTTCATACCCGCACGATATAGGTTTTTACTGTGTAGTGTTCCTCTTTTCTTTCCATATCTATATTTATCTCTTGAATGTATTTGTAACAACCTAGCTACTTTTTTACTTAAACCATTACCCTCACTCACATCATAGATATCTTTATATGCTTCTCCTTTATAATATAATAAAGAGTCATCGTAATTATCAGAATTACCATATAAAACATTGTTATGATAATCAACCACTACCGTTTCTGAGTCTCGATAAGGTTGATAACCCCCTTTTTCCCAGTTAGTATCATAATTAATATGCTGTTTATTATAACTTGTTTTGCCTACTATAGTATCATCATGCTTGTGCATAATTAAATCACTCCAATCCACGATACTATCTGTCTTTTCTTGTTCTTGTTCTCCGTCTTTTTGTCCTTTACTATTTTTTTTAGAATTATTATTTTTAGTATTGTCGCTTGTTTCTCTTTCTGACTTTTCTTTTTCCACATCTGGCTTTAATCCATAAACATTTTCTAATATATCATAAAGCAATTTCATTTCATCTTTGAAAGTTACAACCGCATTAAGTTTTTCTTTGTAACCACCTTTCTCTAACTTTTTAACATAGTCTACCACCTCTTTAGGACATACGCTAAGAGCTTGTAAAGTATATGGTCTAATGTTTGGCATAAAATCGTCACGGCAATCCATATCCCAGATATAAAGAGAGCGAAACATATCCGCCATAATATCTCCGCCCGCATGACTCCATAGAGTACTATCTCTATGTTTCTTTGCAAATATTTCTCTGCCTCTAGCCATTATTTTTTTCTTTCCTTCATACTGTTCATAACCAAATCTCTCTTGCCTATAATCTTCCAGTACATTTAAACCAAATCCAAATGGGGTAGCTGTGTTTAGTCCTCTTTCTTTTATGTAATCCATAGCATCTTTCATTTCTGGTACGTTATGTCCTATCTCATGGTATAAAAAAGACCGCCATAAATCCCACTCGTCTTGACTCCAAGATACATCTGGTGCGGGTAAATATATATTAGTTCCGTCTGTACGTGGTGCAACCGCGTCTTTTTCGTACTTTAGCACTAGACCAGAGTGTTCAGCTAATGCTCTAGCGTGTGCCATTTCTCCATGTATATTTAAGTTAATCATCTTTTATCCTTATTTTAGTGTAGTGTAACTTTTTTACCCTCTTCTATCCTGTAAATGGAAAATCCTAAAATTTCCCCTTCTATTAATTTTACTACTAAATCAGTGAACAACATAGGAGATAAATCAGCCTCATAAGTCGTGCTATCCTCTCCGTCAATAGTTATCCATACTCTTGGGTTATCTTCCATTACTAAACCACTCTGGCATGTCAGTATAAGCCCACTTTGCAAACCTAGCCTTATCTCCAATGTAATAATTTTTATAGGCAGTTATAGTATCTTTGTTTTTATAATCCTCTGGCATGCACTGAGGTGGTGTTGTGAATTTACCTCTTGTTATTGCTGTAGGTAAAGATGTTAAACCAGTAACAAGCGCATCACTTTTTGATTCATTCCATTTTTTATTATATCTTTTAGTGTACTGTTTCATTAATTCTAATAATAAACTTAATGTCCATAAATAATTTTGGTCGGACTGTCTAACCCAAACAGCACTAGGGTGGTTTTTATGTGTAGCTTTATACAAGTTGTTATTGTCTGCGTACATGTCTCCATCAATAACTCTATGAGCAGTGGATAACATTTGAGCAGTTTCTAATATCATTTTAACAACGTGCTTATCACAATGGTACTTAGCGCAAATTTCTGTATCGTTATCTAAATAAAATATATTCATAATTTTTTACTCTTTTTAATATACTGTAAGTTATTGATTCTATTAAAAAAGTACAGCTATACATAGTAGCTAAGTTACTCCGTGTGCTATGTATAATTGTACTTCGTATCTTGTCTTTAAGTCTAAAAATATTTTTAATTTTCTTTCCGCCATTATAACACATTGTTTTGCAGTTTTACAAGTATTATATTTATTCCAATAAATTTTTCCCGCTAAACTTTTAACTTTTTCAATTTTCATTTTAAATCCTCGTTTTTTTCTGTTGCTAAATTAATTAATTCCTCTAAGGTTATTTCCTGTCCGTAAAGCTCTACGTTGCCATTAGTTAAAATTATATACTGATGCCATTGATACCCCAAGAAATCTAATAATTCAATTCTTGTCATATTTTCTAAGTGTTTATCCATTAAGGTTTTCTAGCTGATACTCTCCGCTTGCTATCTTTTTTCTAGTCTCTGCGATATTCTCGCCTAAAAATAAATTTCTATACTTACCAGTTGTTGCGCTATAATCCCAATAATTTTTATCTAGTGTTATGCATTTCCCTTTTCTATCGTGTCTTAAATCCTTTTTAGCTATTATACTGTTATAACTTTGAAAATATATAACATCATTATTCAATATACAAAGTTGGTTCTTTACTTTGTTTCCTCTACTGTTTGTAAAATTTTCTACTTTCATTGTAATTTCTCCTATTTTTTATGAGTGTAAATTATAACATATTTTAAAAGCAAAAACAATTAAAATATGAGAACGTTTAAACACTATGGTATTTCAATTCATTTTTAATTCTTTCATCTAGTTCCCCTTGAACTTGTTGTAAAAATTCCGCATCATCATAAAAAGAAAAGCGGTAATCATTATCAAAAGTCCACTCCATACCATGATATAAAATAACGCAAGACGTTATCCCGATAAAATTATCATGTATACCATTATTAACTATAACTGGTTTATCTTCTATAACTTTATTTATTAAGTTTTTCATTTTGCTATTTCTCCTATTTAATAAAGCTCGATTATATCATGAGTAATTTTAAAAATATACACTTTTTTTCATTTAACGCTGTTTAAACGGCTTAATATAAAGCTTTTAGAGCCACTTAAAAAAACTTTTGATATCCTAATATCTCCAAATTTGACCATTTGAGACTGTTTAAACGTCCTCACTCTATCCTTGAGTGAGGGGTTGGTTACAAGCATGGCAGTCTGTCGCGTTGGTATGGTCTAACCATTTTCGACTAATGCGAACTGTATACCCGCAAGAATCACAAGCAACTTTGATTAAGCGCGTTGATTGCTTTTTCTTGCTGTCTGAAACTGTCGCGTGTGGATATTTTCCAAGCTTGGATTTTATGTTTGAATCTATCCAAGCATTTAATCTATCACTTGCTATAGTCGCGGTCATTTTACCAGTTAGCCCAATATCTAATGCACACTTTCTAAAATTACCCTTATGACCTTCCAAAGGGTAACACGCGTGTATTAACTCATGCGCTAGAATATCGCAAACTCTGTTAGTATCGCTTTGAGTAGGGCAGATGA
>VTLG01008896.1_pt1 | contig 21186 bp, 25 predicted proteins | sample 4694571 | NCBI WGS metagenome assembly VTLG01 (sample SAMN12604809, study PRJNA352737) | marine metagenome | biome: ENVO:00000447; feature: ENVO:00000209|ENVO:00000569|ENVO:01000036; material: ENVO:00002151; isolation source: viral sequences binned using virsorter ... | reverse complement strand
CGCGTTATTTTATAATAACAGGGGGTCGTGGTTCAGGAAAGTCTTTTGCTGTTACTGTATTTCTTACATTACTTACAATGGCTAAGGGAATAAGAGTATTGTTTACAAGATATACAATGGTATCAGCTCACTTATCAATCATTCCTGAGTTCTTAGAAAAGATAAGCCTGTTAGGATTTGAAAACATCTTTAGTGTAAATAAAGCTGAGGTTGTAAACTTAGGCAATCAATCAGATATTCTATTTAGAGGTATAAAGACTTCAGCAGGTAATCAAACTGCAAGTCTAAAGTCCTTACAAGGTATAAGCACTTGGGTACTTGATGAAGCAGAAGAATTAGTAGATGAAGATATTTTTGATACTATTGATTTAAGTATCAGAGAGAAAGATATTCAAAATAGAATTATACTTATATTGAATCCTGTAACAAAAGAACATTGGATATACAAAAGGTTCTTTGAAGACAAAGGTGTAGAAGCAGGTTTTAATGGTGTTAGAGACAATGTATGCTACATACACAGTACATACCTAGACAACAAAGATAATCTATCACAGAGCTTCCTAGAACGTATTAAGACTATACAGCATAGAAACTTTAAAAAGTATCAGCACAAAATACTTGGTGGGTGGTTAGATAAAGCGGAAGGAGTTGTATTTGAAAATTGGAGTATAGGTGCTTTTAATCCTGATGGCTTACAGACATCTTGTGGAATGGACTTTGGTTTTAGTGTAGACCCTGACAGTTTAACTGAAGTAGCTATTGATAAAAAGAGACACAAGATATATCTCAAAGAACATATATACAAGAACGGATTGAAGTCAACTGAACTTGCTCAGATAATTTTAGATAAAGTGGGTAATACTTTGATTATCGCTGATTCCGCAGAACCACGTCTTATAGCAGATTTAAGACATTTAGGGGTAAACATTAAACCTGTTAAAAAAGGAACTATTGAAAGTGGTATAACTAGGATGCAAGATTATGAATTAATCATAACGCCAGAATCAACTAATATAGCTAAAGAGTTAAACAATTATGTGTACGCGGATAAAGGCTCGAAATTATTTGTAGATAACTACAATCACGCAATAGACGGAATCAGGTATAATGTTATTTATCATTTAGACAACCCTAATGCAGGTAGGTATTTTGTACAGTAAACTAAAATCAACAAATTTCTATTATATAGTATATGAAAGTTAAAATCAAGAAAAAAGGTAAGGTTAAAGAGTTTGAGTTAATAAGCAGTTGGGAGGATGTTACATTAGAAAAATGGTTAAAGCTTGTAGATTCAATAAAAGGAACTAAGACACAAGAAGCCGAAGCAACAATAGCAGCTTTGTCTACAATTCCTAAGCAATTAGTAAAAGAATTGCCATTAAGCGACGTAGTTGTAATAATGAGTAAGATAGCTGAGTTACAACAAAAACAAAATAGTTCTTTAAAAAGGATAATTGAAATAGATGGTGTTGAATACGGATTTCACCCTGATTTTTCAGAAATAACTTTAGGTGAATTTGCAGATATTGAAACATTTATAAAAAATGATATTGAAAAGCATTTACCTGAATTAATGGCTGTACTGTACAGACCCCTAAAGGATAAGGGAAAAAATGGGGTTTATACTATTGATGCTTATGATGGCAATATATCCATAAGAGCAGAAGAAATGAAAAAGATGTCAGCAGAACAGGTACAAAGTGCTTTACGGTTTTTTTTTGCTTTAGGGACGATGTTATCAAAGATTTTGCCATTATATTTGATGGAGAAGCTGATGGTAACCAAGACGCAATAGCAACAGAAGACTTTGCAAGTAAGTGGTCGTGGTTTGGAGTAATGTATAGATTAACAAATGGACAAATAGTGAACTTAGATAAAATAACAAAACTAAACTTATTAGAAGCTTTAACTTGGTTAACTTATGAAACAGATTTAAACTCGCAAAATAAAGTAAATTTAAATGATAAATAATAAAACATATAATAACGTAATTAACACCTTAATAAGATTAGGTGAATATCATCAGCAAATATCTACTGTTTCAGTGGGCGACATTTATGACATTAATCTGGAAAAGCTTGAAAAATTTCCTTTATTACATATAAATCCAGTATCTGTAATAACAGGACAAAGCCAATTAACGTACAACTTCCAGATCTTTATTATGGATATGGTTAGTGAAAAGTCTGATTGGCAAACAAAGCAACACGCTGATTTGACTAAATTAGTAAACACAAAGAACAATGAGCAAGAGGTGTTTAACCAATGCTTAGATATAAGTACTGATTTTATTGGAATGTTAAGGCATAGTAAAAGACAATCAACATTACAAACAAATGATATTAATGAACCTTTATACTTTACTGAAGGAGAATTCACAATAGAACCTTTCTCAGAAAGATTTGATAATTTATGCTGTGGATGGGTGTTTCAAGTAGGAATATTAGTTCAAAATGATTTTCAAACTTGTAATATACCTGTTAGAGATGCAGGTGCTGGGTACTAATGAAATTTAAAATAGGTAAATATAAAATAGAAATAGGATTTTTTAAGATTACAATAACATTATGAACAAAGAAGAAGTATTAGAAAAATTAGATGCGATGAGCGTAAAGTTAGAATCTTATAATGACTATCCACAAGCTGCTACTAATAATGCTAAGAGAGCAAGAAAATGGAAAGAAGAAAATGGCAGTGATTGTGGAACAAATATAGGGTGGACAAGAAGTTCACAATTAGCAAAAAGAAAACCAATAAGCAGAGATACTATTGCTCGTATGGCTTCATTTAAAAGACATCAACAACATAAAGACGTACCTTACTCAGAAGGATGTGGTGGTCTAATGTGGGATGCTTGGGGTGGATCAAGCGGTATCAATTGGGCAATAAATAAATTAAAACAAATAGATAAAAATTAAAATTATGCCAGATTTAATCACAACATTATCCGAAAGTGTTACCTTAAATGGTTCGGTACGAGGTTCAACAAACACAGTAACAACAAACAATATAGTAGACGTTATGGAACGAATAGTAACTTGTACTCATAGTCAGGTTACAACTATTGCAACTTTTGCAGCAGCACCTTATACTTCACCAGGAGCAATAGACGTAGACAGAACAAAGTATATTAGAGTAACCAATCTTAGTGCAACAGAAGTTGTAGATATAGGGGTGGTAACAACAAATACAAACTATCAAGTAGTATTAACAGCAGGTAATTCTCATATACTTTGTCAAGCAGACACAACAGCAATAGGTGAAGCTGATACAGATCCTGCTTTTGGTACATTAGAAAATATTACAAGTATTGAAATAAAACCAAGAGCAACAACAGATGCACAGGTTGAATTGTTTGTAGGTCTTATATAATGAAGACAGATAATATAGAAAGGTATCTAAATAGTTTCGGTAAGCAAGTTGTAAACAGAGCAAAGGGTGGTTTGCAAAAAGCTAAAGGAGGTGGAACTGCATTAGAAAATTCTATTCGTTTTGATGTTGTGAAAGATGCGAATGGATTTACTGTACAATTCTATATGAACAATTATGGTCAATTCATAGACAAAGGAGTTTCAGGAACTAAAGAAAGTCAGAAATTTAAAAACTATGAAGGCAAAGTAATTTCAAGTCCTTTTAAATATACCACAAAACAACCACCTCCTAACATATTATCTAAATGGATAAGTAAAAAAGGAATCAAAGGTAGAGATAAAAAAACAGGTAGATTTATAAGTAATATGTCTTTAGCTTTTATAATAGGTAGAGCAATTAAAAGAGATGGTATTAAAAGTTTAAGCTTTTTTCAAAAGCCTTTAGGTCTAGGATTAAAACAATTTGGAAAAGACTTATTGGATAATGTATCTGAAGATATTTTAAATACTTTAAATAAAGAAACAATAACACAAATAAGATAATGGCAACACTAATAGAACAAAACCCAGCATTTCAAGCTATGCCTGTTGGGCAAGATGTAATCTTTGTAGTTTCAAATAATTCAATTGTAGCTAATCAAACAAAAGTTAAGTTTATAGCAGAGGTTCATATTACAAGAGAAGATCCACCCAATGTATCTAACAATGAAAACTTAGTAGGAACTTTTAAAACAACACCTAATAACAAAGGAGTTGGGGTTTTTGATTTTACAAGTATTATAGAAAATTTTGTTAAAGCTGATAATATGGGTTCTCAACAAGGAGCTGGTAGTGAGTTCAAAGACATTAGCTCACAAGTTTTACCTCACTCTATGCATATTATAGATAAGTTTTCTAGAAATGATAATACTGTTTGTTGGATGAAAATTCAATTTAAACTAGAATATTTAGGGGCTGAAGATTGTTCAGGTAATCAAGATGATAATGTTGTTAGAGTTCCTTGTAGTCAAGCAGTAAATTCAAGTAATTTTATGATTTGGAATGGCTACATCAAAAGAACTGATGATATGCAATTTACAGGTCAAAGTAATCAGAACTTTGGGTACAACTGGCAAACTAGGTTTTTATTAGATAATACACACGGAGAATTTTTAACTAATGCACCTAGCATCCAATATGCTAATGATAATGACTATGGTACAATAGCTTTTATAACACCTGAGATATTGAATCAAAACCCTATGAATAAAATGGTATTTACTTTTTATAATTCTGCTGGGGCTAGTATTGGAACTCAAATTGTAGATAGAATACATAGTAATGGAGCTTTTACAGGTAGTTTGAATTCTTCAAACTCAGCAGTAAGACTTTTGTATTTTGGTTGTTTTCCTGGTAATTTAAGAAATTATTCTGTAACATTTAGAACTTTAGTTACTGCTAAGACTATTCAGGGTGGTTACTATACACTACAAGCTTTTAATTCATCAACACCAGTTTCAAGAATATATACTATTTATGTAAATTGCCCTCCAGCAACAACTCCAGATGGTTTAGATTATCTAAAAAAAGAATTAAGGTATGAACCTATTAGACTTTGTTGGTTAAACCAATGGGGTGTTTGGGATTACTTTACATTTAACAAAAAATCTATAAAAAATATATCAACTAAAAGTTCTACATATACCCAACTTGGTGGAACTTGGAATGAAAGCACTTATAGGAATTATGGTTACAAGGGTGGTGAAAAAACATTTAGAGTAAATGCTAAAGAAAAAATAACAATGAATACAGATTTTATATCTGAAGATAATAACACCACGTTAGAGGAGTTGGTAAATAGTCCTGAAGTTTATATGTTAGAGGGCTACCATACAGATCCTACTGATTCTACCTTAAATAATTATGTAGCTCCAGTAAGATTAACTACTTCTAGCTTTACAAAAAAGACAATAGGTAATGACAGGTTAATTCAATATACTTTTGAAGTTGAAAAATCTAAAACATTAAGAACACAATCTATCTAATGAGCGTACAATTAATAATATATCCTCAATACTATGATGGCAATTATAATTTTGTATCTGCTTGGGCTGGTGAATACGTTATTGATGGTCTTATTTTTGCTACTGTTAATACTGCACAAAATTTTCAATTAACAGATAGCCCTCCTCTAGATGAGGTACTTGCTTTAAGGTCTGCTATCACACAACAACCTGCTGTTATAAATACTTGGAAAAGATACAACACTGGTAATTACAGTTTTTTTGATGGTGCAATTTCATCTGGTGGATCTTTAGTTTTAGATATTGAAGCTCAAGCACCTTTTGAATTTTGTAGTTGTGGTATATATCAACAACTGTCAGGTTTAATAGTAGGTCAAAATTATGTTGTAGAACTGCAAGGGGTTAATAATGTAGCTTTTGCTGATACAAGAGCTATGATAAGTGTATATAAAGGAAGTACTAACATCCTTGTTGGATCATCAGTAGTTTTTGATGGTTCTATGTCGCAACCAGCAACTGTTGAATTTACTTTTACAGCACAAACGACAAATGATGTAGTTGCTATTACTGGTTTTTCTGATCCTCTTAGTGTTGCAGATAATATAGTTATTGATAATGTTACAGTATATGAAGAGTCTTTTGCACCAACTACATTATATGATGATCTAGTAAATGGTCAAGTTATAGTTGATTTATATGAAGATGAGGATATACCATTGACTTTAAGTGTTGATGATTTTAAAAATGTTGCTGAACAAGTACATTCGTATTCTAAAGCTTTTAAGTTACCAGCTTCAAAAAGAAACAATCAGATATTTGATAATATGTTTGAGATTACTCGATCATCACAAAATAATCTAAGTTTTAATCCTTTAGTAAGAACTGAATGTTGTTTAAAGCAAAACGGATTTATTTTATTTGAAGGGTTTTTAAGAATGGTAGATATAACAGATAAAGAAGGAGAAATCAGTTATAATGTAAACCTGTATTCTGAAGTAATCACTCTTGCAGAAGTTTTACAAGATAAGACTTTTGATTTTATGGATTTTTCTGAACTAGACCACTCATATACATTTGATACTATTGAATTAAGTTGGAATGATTCAGGAACTTCTTTTCCTTATACTAATCCAAGTTCATCAGGTTTTAGAGATAATCACGACACATTAAAATATCCTTTTGTAAATTGGACTAATCAAATATTGATTTCTGATGGTAATCTTCCTACTAATGCTGGTTGTGCTGAGCTTACTAAATTAGAACAAGCTTTTAGACCTTTTATACAAATTAGATATTTAATAGATAGAATTTTTAAAGAAACTAATAAGTTTTCTTATACAAGCTCATTTTTTAATACAGCAGATTTTAAGAAGTTGTATATGGACTTTAATTGGGGTTCAGATGAAAATGGATCTGCAACAGCAGTTAATGGTACTCTTCGGCAAGAGAACCCAGCAGGAGCAGGTAATTTTTTCTTAAATGAAGATAATTATAATGCTAGTTCTTTTATAAAATTTAGCACAAATGTTACTAATACAGGAGGTGTATATTCTTACTGGGATAATACAAACTATAAGTTTACATCACCTGTAAATAATTTAGAAGTTAATATATATGCACAAGTATGGTTAGACAATGTAGGAACTACTGCGACATATTCTAACAATATAAGACTAGCTAAATTTAATTCAGCAGGACAAGTTATAGAGGTTTTAGCAGAAAGTAATACTGCGATAGCACCTACTGTACAAAAAGGGTTTCCTGTTGACTTAGCTACTACATTAGAATCAGGAGAGTATTTGCAAGTACAAAGTTATGTAAGCACATTTGCTGCTGATAATAATAAAGTAAAAATGAGTACAAGTCTAACTAGTTGGTTTCAAGTTATAGTTTCAAATAATGCAACTTCAGTTGTTAACTTATTAACTGCACAAAGGGGTGAATTAGGACAATGGGAATTTTTAAAAGGTATAATGACTATGTTCAATTTAATATCCATACCTGATCCTGACAATCCTAATAATATACTTATAGAACCTTATGAAGATGTATTTATAAACAATACAGCAAGTGGATCAGTTTCAGACTTATCTTTAAAATCAAGAGGTATTGCTCACGATTGGACAGAAAAAATAGACATTACAGAAATTAAACTAAAACCTTTAACAGATTTAGAAAGAAAAACTAATTTTAAATTTGTAGAGGATGAAGATGATGAAGCTTTTAGAGTTTATAAAAGAGATGTACAAGGTCATTTGTATGGAAGTAAAATAGCAAATGAAATTAACGCTTCTTCTTTGACTGGTGAAAAAGATATAATAGCAGAACCTTTTGCAGCAACAATTCCAAAGGTTTTAGATTTTCCTTTTCAAGGTTTAATTGTTCCAAGTATTTATACTATGGATGATGAAGGAGTTACATCAGCTTTTGGTAACAGTCCTAGAATCCTTTTTAACAATGGTCTTAAAATAGCATTTCAAGATTATTATGTTCCTACACAAAATGGTGTTGCTGCACACGAATTAGCTGGGTACTTACAATTTAGTCATTTAACAGATATACCAACTGTAACATCAACACCTCCTGAAACTACTGATACAGTAGACTTTCATTTTGGAGCTTGTCAATTATTACCACCTATTGGCCAGCCAACAGTTAATAATTTATTTAATATGTACTGGGCTTCTTATTACAATGAGCTTTATAATCCAGATACAAGAATTATGACTATTAAAGTAGATTTAAATCCTGCTGACATTAATACTTTTAAATTCTTTGATACGGTAATGATAAAGAATCGAGAATTTAGAGTAAACAGAATAGATTATAAACCACAAGATTTATCAACTGTTGAATTTATACTTATACCATAATGGCACAATTAATACCATACAAATCAGGTTTTGAAGTACAACCAAGTAGGATCTCCTCAATAGGAGAAGTTTTTTTTACTAATGGATCTATTGAAGTAAGTCCTAATCAAAAACAATGTGAAGCTTATGGCTATACCTATGACATAGCAACAGGAACTTGTAGGGCTTTTAAAAATAGCCAAACCTTGAATAGAACTTTTACCAATTTAGATAATGTCATAAGAGGTCAAGGAAACAATGTAATACCAGGAACTAGAAATACTTATGTAATGGGGGTTAATAATGTGGTTAATGGTGATACACAAAACAACATTATTGCAGGAAATAGAAATGAAATAACTAGTGGTGTAAATAATACTTTTGTTTATGGAACTTTGGGTAACGCAACTGCTGATAATTCAATAGTATTAGGTGGTAATGATCAAAAAAGCATACTTGGTGAAAGGCAAGTAACCACTTTGATTTATGGACATACAACAACTGATAATAGTACAACAAATGCTTTTTTAAATAATGTAACAAACAGCTTATATGCAATTCCTTTAAATGCAGCTATGTATTTTCAAGCTGATATTCTAGCAGTTGATGCAACTGAATCTGGTTCAGCAACAGGTTCTTTTAAAGCTTGGGTTGAAAGGGGTGTTGTAATAAATAAATCAGGAACAGCTAGTATATCAAGAACCAGAACATCACCTGCTTCATCAGGAACAACAACAGGGTGGTCACCTGTTTCAACAGTATCAGGAACAAATTATGTATTAACAGTAAAAGGGGGAACAGGTCAAACAGTAGAGTGGGTGGCTAGTATTAGATTCACTCAATTTCAATCATCAACAGCACTTTAAAATATAAGATATGGCAGGAAAAACTGAAGAAATAAATATAAAGGTAAAATCAGATATAGGACAAACTACTAAGGACACAAAAGCTTTAGCTAGTGAATTTAGAGTAATGGGTGTATCATTAAACGATGTCAAAGCTGGATTTAGAACAGTAGGTGCAACAGCTAAGGCTTCATTTGCAACAATTAAAGCTGGTATAATGAGTACAGGAATTGGTGCTTTAGTTATTGCAGTTGGTTCTTTAGTAACTTTTTTTACCAGTACAAAAAGAGGTGCAGACCAATTAGCAAGAGCTTTCAATGCTATAAGCACCGTAACAAGTGTTTTAATAGATAGAATTAGTAAAGTAGGTGAAGCATTAACTTTTGTATTTTCAGGTGAATTTATAAAAGCTGGTAATGTTTTAAAAGGAACTTTTGCAGGAATTACAGAAGAAATTACTAAAGAAGTTGCAGCTATGGATAAATTGAAGCAAAGAACTCAAGCACTGAGAGACACTGATATGGAATTTATGGTTCAAAAAGCCAAAACTAGACAAGAAATAGAAAAAGCAAGATTAATTGCAGAAGATGAAACCAAATCAGCAAAAGAAAGATTAGACAATCTAAAAAAAGCACTAGAATTAGAAGCCGAGACTACTGAGAAAGAAATTGAATTAGCGAAAGAGAGAATGCAGATTCAAAAAGAAGAAATGGCTTTAAGTGAAAATTCAGCAGAAGATGAACAAAGATTAGCTCAATTACAAACAGAAATTATTGAAAAAGAAACAGCTTCTGTTAAAATGAGAAGACGAGTTGTTACTGAAGTTAATGCTTTAGAGAGAGAAATTCGTGCTGAAGAAAAAGCAAGACACGACGAAAAAATGGCTGAAATTGATGCTATGACAAAAGCTTTAGTAGATGCAGAAGTTAAAAGAGCAGAAGGTAAATTTGAGAGAGCTGCAAGATTTGCTGAAATAGAAAAAGAAAATAATTTATTAGCAATAGAAGATTTATTTGCAAGAGAACAAGAAGCTTTGCGAATAGAAAGAGAAGCACAAACAGAATCTATGGGTTACCGAGCTGCAAGTATAGAAGAAAGAGCTATACTAGATGAGCAATACAGATTAAAGAAAGAAGCATTAGATAAAAAAGGAGCGCAAAGAGAAATTGCAATAGACAAATCAGTAAAAGATGCGATGAGAGAAATGGCTTTAAATGGTTTAAAAGTAGTAGAGGGAATAGCTGGAGAAGGTAGTAAACTTGGAAAAGCTGCAGCAATAGCACAAGTTACTATTTCAGGTATTCAAAGTGTTCAGAATGCTTTTAATTCAGGTGTGGCTAATATACCTATGATGGCTGCAACAGGAGGAACTTATGGTATTGTACAGGCAGGATTGGCAGGAGCTTTTTCAGCTATGCAATTACAAAAAATAATGTCTGCACCAACAAGTGGAGGAGGAGGAGGAGGAGGAACTGGTGGTGTAGGTGGTGGTACTCAAGCTGCTGCTCCTGCACCTCAAATGTTATCAGGATCTTTTGATTTAACAGGTGGTGCTTCACCTGAAGCTTTGAAAGCATTTGTTGTAACGGATGAAATGACCAATAGCCAAAACCAATTAGCTAACATAAGACGTAGAGCTACAATTTAAAAATCAAATGAATATTAATTAAATCTATTATATAAATATGCCTTGCGAAGAATGCGAAAACGGAAAATATAAATGGGGTAAAACAGGAAGCTGTGAATATGATTCAGTAGCTGAATGTGAAGCTGCCAATAAAGATTATTACGAAAAGATTACAACTATTAGAGAGCTTGTAATAAGTGATGATAGTCAAGAATTAGCAATTGATGCTATTAGTCTAGTATCATCACCTGCTATCGAGCAGGACTTTGTTTACTTTGGAAAAGAGAAAAATAACTTGACCTTTGCTAAAGTGGATGAAGAAAAAAGAATGTTGGTTAGTCCAGCACTTATCCCTAATAAACAAATATTTAGATACGACCCTAACACTGATTCAGAATACTATGTATATTTTAGCCCTGATACAGTAAGAAAGGCATCAGAATTGTATTTAAAACATAACAACCATCATAAAGCTACGTATGAACATCAAGATAGAGTATCAGGTGTCTTAACAGTAGAGAGTTGGATTAAGGAAGGTGATATGGACAAATCTAAATTATATGGATATGACCTACCTAACGGAACTTGGTTCGTTAAGATGAAAATCAACAATGATGAACTTTGGAATAGAATAAAAGATGGTGAACTTAAAGGACTTTCAATAGAAGGGTACTTTACAGACAAAATGGAATCTATGTCAGAAAAGACACCAACTAATGAAGAAATACTTCAAGCATTAAATGAAATTATACAAAATCAAACAAATTACTAACTTATCTATTATATTAAAAAAGAACTATGGACATTAAAGAACAAATACTAGTAGCACTTGGTTTAAATAAAACTGAGGAAGAAATCAAATTAGCTTGGCAATCTAAAAGCGAAGACGGTGGCACAATTTTCGTTTCTACTGCTGAAGAATTAGAAGTAGGTGTAGATGTTTCTGTTTTATTAGAAGACGGAACGACTGTACTTTTACCAATCGGAACTTACAAGACTGACACTGGAGTAACTTTCAGAGTTGAAGAAGAAGGTATAGTTGGTGAAGTGATGGAGTCAGAAACGGAAGAGACTGATACTGAAGAAGAAGTAGATGCAAGAGAAGAAAAAGAAGAATACAGCGAAATGTCAGAAGCTGTTGAATTTGCTTTTCCAGAAACAGATGCAGAAAAAGCTGACTGGGCTAAGTCTTATGAAGAAATGAAAGACAAGGTAGATAACTTAATGGATGCTATTGCTGACATTAAAGAAAGACTAGGAGAAAGAGATTCAGAAGAAGTAGAAATGAATGACGAAGTATCTGAAGAAGTATCTGACAAACCTAAGTCAATTAAAACAACTGAAGTAGTTGAATTTTCAGCAGAAGAAGTAGAAGCAATAAAAGAATTAAAAGCTGAGAATGAAAAACTAAAAACAGAATTAGCAGCTAGTCCTGCTGACTCACCAATTAACGTAAATAAATTTAGTAACGAAGCACGAAAGTATACTAAAAAAGAAATCAGTAGAATGACTCCTAATGAGAGATTCTTAATGAAAATAAATAAATAAAATAATTAATTAATAAAAACTAAAAAAAATGGCAGAACCAACAGTAACTCAAACGTTTACGGGTACGGCGGCTGGATTTTATATTTCAGCAGCACTTCAAGATAGTGTATCTTTAGACTTTATGACAGTCTTAGAAAACGTAAAATACAAAATGAATGTGCAGACCCTCGGAGCAGCAAATGTTGTAAGAGACGCAACGTGCGACTTTACACATCACGGAACACTTGATTTAGGTGAACGTGTTCTTGAAGTTGAACCTTTCCAGATTAATATTGATTTGTGTAAGAAAAATCTTTTAAGTTCTTGGGAAGCGTTAAGAATGAGAGCAGGAGCAGGAGGAGCACCAGCACCAGAATTCACAGATTATGTAATATCTTATATGGCTGGTAACGTTTCATCACAAGTTGAAAAATGTATCTGGACAGGTAATACAGCAAACAACGGAGAATTTACAGGATTCGTAACTGGAGCAGTAGGACTTTTATTAGGTGCAGGAGCAACTCAAGTAGCAGCTTCAGCTTCACCTTTTACAAATGGAAACATAATTGCAAACTTAAATGTAGCGTATGAAAGTATATCAGACGCATTATTTGGTAAAGATGATTTATATATTTATATGAGTCCAACTTCTTACCAAATGTATATCCAAGCATCTTCAGCTTTAACTAACTTCCCTTATGCATATATGAGTGAAGATTATATCCCAATGTTTAACGGTGTAAAATTAGCTGTATGTAACGGAATGTCAAATGATGAATTAGTTGTGGCACAAAAAAGCAACTTATTCTTTGGTACAGATCTTATTTCTGATACAGATGGAGCTTCAATCAAAATTTTAGATATGAGTGCTTTAGATGGTTCAGATAATTTAAGAATTGTAACAAGATACAATGCAGGTGTTAGACAAGGTATTGTAGCTGATATCGTAAGAGTAGCATAAAACAAATTACAAGAAGCAGGGGTGTAAAAACCCTTGCTCCTTTAACCTTAAAAAATAAAATAAAATGGCTTGTACAGCACTAACAAAAGGTAGAGGACTTGACTGTAATAGAATCAGTGGAGGTGTAAAAAAAATATTCTTTTCTGTATATGATGAGGATGTATCTTACACTTATGACGCAACTCACAAATTAGAAATTGACGCAATTGATTGGAATGCTACTACTATTTTTGAGTATGTTATGCCGCTTGGTGTAGCTTCTGTGACAGACACTATTACAGGTAGTAGAGAAAACGGAACTATTTTCTATACACCAACTGTAAATATTATTCTTAATAAACTCACCAAAGAAGATCAGAACGAGATAAAATTATTGGGGCAAACTAAAGTTAGAATTTTTGCTCAATTAAATCAACAATTAGCAAACGGACACGATGTATTTATTGCATTAGGTATGGCAAATGGAATGGAACTTAATGCAGGTACTATTGATAGTGGTGCAGCTTTCGGAGATAGAAATGGTTACACACTGACCTTTGATGGTCTAGAAGCATTACCTTTCGCTTTCTTAGAAGATTACACTACAACACCGTGGGATCAAGCTGGATTCATTAATGAAGCTGGAACTTTCCCTACTACATCTTAATTAGTAGTTTTCATATTTTCTTGATTAGGGTGGGCTTTTGTCCACCTTTTTCTTTTACATACTAACATAAGACAAATAAAAACAGACTTTTTCTATTATATAGTATGATCCAAGCAATAACAGAGACACAACTTGACATATATATTCAAACTGAAGACAATCGTATTGATACTTCTGTTGCTTCAACTAACATTAGACATTTGATGAAATTTACAAATGATATGGATGGTTCTGTTCAATATGCTTATGCAGGAGCTGAAACTATAAGAGACAGATATACTACTCTTAGAATGACTTATAGTACGACTCCTAATATGTATGCAGGTGAAACTAAATTTTTACCAGCAGGATATTATAAATATGAAGCTTATGAAGTTTCTTGGACTGGAACAGTTACAATAGGTTCAGGTAATGCACCTGCAACTGAAACTGATGTATTAAGTCCTGCTGCTAGTAATAAAGGAGTAGTTCAAGGATTAGTTACAAAAGGAAAGATGTATGTAGCAGAAAAAGACGGAACACAGCAGGTTCAATATACACAAAGACAAGAACCAGCAGGAACAAATTATATATATTACGGACAATAAATAAATAAAAAAATGGCAATAGAAAACGTACAACAGCTTTTAATGGAGCAATTAGGAAAAAATGGAGGTACAGAAATATTTACAACAGCAGCACAATCAGGTAAAGATTTTTACTGTGTTAATTTTCCAGTTGAAAGTGTAATAGCTTCAATAACTGTGGCTGATGCAACAGGAGAAGCTGCACTACATACAACTGTACCAGCAGGTACAAGCTTGTTTATGAACGTAACCGCAATCACTTTGACGAGTGGTGTTGGTATTGGTTATTCTGAAGGAGCAACTACATAGGATATGTTATCTCTAAAATTAGGTTTAAGTTTAAATACTGTTACTCCTAGAGGAGGATGGTCTCCTTCTGATGAAGCAAATCTAGAAGCTTGGTATCAAAATAAAGTAGGTATTACTTTAAATGGTTCTGATGTTTCTACTTGGGCTGATAGTTCTACTAACAGTTTTGATATGACTCAAGCAACAGCAAGTGAACAACCTGCGTACGATGCTTCTACTGGAAAGTTAACATTTGACAAAACTGCTTCTCAAAACTTAGGTAGTAGTCAAATCTCTTTAACTGGAGCGTTTACTATTGGTGTAAGGTTAAATCGTTCAGCAGTAAATATAACAGTTTTAGGCGACAACGATGATGGGGGTCACTTTTTTCAAATAAAAACAAGTTCACAGTGGAGAATAAAAATAGGGGGATCTCAAGCAGATTTTACTTTAGATAGTGGAACTTTTGGAGACGATTATTTAGTTATTACTAGAAATGCTTCTAACCTAATAACATTATACAAAAACGGAACAGCACAAGCAGATACTGAAACTTTATCAGGAACAGCAAAAATTGATGCAATAGGAGTTAGGGATGGAGACCAAAATCCTTTTGATGGTACTATAAGCGAAATTCAAATATATGATACAGAAAACGCAACCCTTACTGCTTACGTAAACGATTACTTATCAAACTTATAATATGGAAAATATTTTATCAATCAATTTAGAAACAACAACAGCTCCAATAATACAAGAGGTTCGTGGTAGAGACTATATAGAATACGGTACAGAAGATTGGAAAAACCTCTATCCACAGTTTCTTATTGATTTATACTACAACAGTTCTACTCACGCTGCTGTAATAAATGCAACTGCTGAAATGATAGCAGGAGAAAATCTAATATGTACAGATGCCGATACAAATTTAGATGCTTTTGTAAAGCTTAAAAAGTTTATGCGTAATGCAAACAGCAAAGAATCTTTACATCAAGTAATTAAGAAAGTATCTTTTGATTTTAAACTTCAAGGTGCGTATGCTATTCACATAGTATGGAATAGAGAAAGAACAGAAATAAATTCTATTTATCACGTTCCTGTTGAAAGAGTAAGAGCAGGTAGACCTAATGAATTTGGAAAAGTAGACACTTATTTTATATCTGCTGATTGGTCAAACACTAGAACAAACAAGCCTTATCCTATTGCAGCATTTGACATTAATGACAGAACATCAGGTAGTCAATTAATTTACACAGGTGCTTATTCACCTAATATGGACATATACCACACACCTGATTACATAGCAGCGAATAATTGGGCGCTTGTCGATCAGAAGGTAGCCGAATTCCATTTAAACAACATAAACAATTCATTTTCAGGCAGTTATATGTTTGCCTTCAATAATGGAGTTCCTACACAAGAGGAGCGTTTTCAGATAGAACAAAGTCTTACCCAAAAATTCACTTCTGCGTCCAATGCTGGTAAATTTATTTTAAGTTTCTCAGATGATCGTAACCGCGCACCTGAAGTTACACCTTTAAATACAGCAGACTTAGATAAACAATACTTGGCACTTCAAGAACTTTTAGTACAGAACATCCTCACAGGCCATAGGGTTACTTCTAAGACACTTATGGGTATTGATAGTACTAATGGCTTCTCAAGCAATACAGACGAGCTTACAAACGCTGCAAATTTTTATATTAACACTGTTGTTCGTCCATTCCAATTAAATATACTAGACACTTTACAGTCTATATTCTCTGTAAACAATATGGACTTAGAAGTTGAATTTGTTCAGTTAAAACCTATTACAGTACAATTTGATTCTAAAACTGTTAGAGAAGTTATGACAACAGACGAAATTAGAGAATCGTTAGGGCTTGAACCATTAGGTGATGAAAATACAGTAGAACAAGATGTAAAACTAAGTAAAGTAGGTATGATCGATGGTCAGCCTGTATTTAGTACAATAGAAGAAGCTGAAGAACACGCAAAGACAAAAGGGTGTGAAGGGTATCACGAACACGAACTAGAAGGTCAAACAGTCTATATGGCTTGTGATGGACACGAAGAAGCAACTGAGCTTTCTAAGTTTATTACTGAATTTGGTGAAGATATACCGGAAGGATGGGAGGTTATAGATGATGAAATTGTAGATGGTGAACATCAAGACTTTGACTTTGAAGATGAGCTAAATAAAATAGCAAATGAAAAGTTTGATTTTGTTTCGACAGGTAGAGCTAATCCAAATGTAAGAAGTGAGCAAGATGGTTTGAATAAAGAAGGTGATAAATTCTTTAAAGTAAGATACATTTATACTAAAAATAATTCTGTTCCTGGTGATGGCAAAACAAGAGACTTTTGCTCTGTTATGATGGCTTCACGAAAAGTTTACAGAAAAGAAGATATTTTAAGAATGTCACAGATACCTGTAAATGCAGGATTCGGACCGAGAGGTGCGGCAACTTACTCAATCTGGCTCTACAAAGGAGGAGCGGTATGTCATCACTATTGGAAGCGTAGAATATATCAAGCTAAAGCAAGTGATGAGGGTTTTGTAGTTTATCCTGATAATGTTACAACAGACAAAATAATAACAGCTACAAAAGCAAGAAGTGAAGGATTTACAATAAAAAGAAATGATGGTCTAGTTGCAAAAGCACCTAAGACTATGAAAAACGAAGGGTTTTTAAACCCAAGATAATAAACTGATAATCAACAACTTATGGCATACGTACTATTTATATCAGAAGAAAAATTAAAGTCATCTACTGCGATGAACCTAAATGTAGACCCAAATTTAATTTTACCCTATGTGTTACAGGCACAGCGAATCTACTGTGAGCCTAAGCTTGGCACAGATTTATATCAAAAGCTTGAAGCAGATATTACAGCAGGTAGTCTAGCAGGAGCTTACAAGACTTTAGTGGATGAATACATTGGTGATATGCTTCCTTCGTGGGCTTTGCATATGTGTATTCCTTATCTTCGTTTTAAAATTGAGAATGGTAATATATACTCAAAGACTTCAGAAACAGGTACAGCACTTAGTACAGAAGAAGCACAACATCTTAGAGAGGAGGTTAGGAACAATGCAGAATATTTTACAGAAAGAATGATAAAATATATTACTAATAATTTATCAAGTTTTCCTGAATACAGTACAAATACAGGAGCAGATATTTCACCAGATAGAAATGCCTACTATAATGGTATGAACCTTGAAAGACCAATGCAACAAGGAACTAAACTTACATTGAGAAACTTTTTAAGTGCGTCCGATTAATGAAGAAATACTATAAAACAAAATCAACTAACATAACTAAGCTAAAATCCTACTTGGATAAAAAGCCAAAACATAATAAAAATGACAGACCTAAGGGACACAATACAAGTAGGACTAGCTAACGGATCAGCTATTGGATTTAGTATCACTGATTGTAATGAAATACTAACTTTCATTTCACTAATACTCGCAATAGCATTTACTATCTATAAATTTTTTATCTATGAAAAAAAGAAAGCTCAATAGTAAAAACCCAAAATATTTTAAAAAAGATGAAAACGCTGTTAAAGTTCGTAAAGAATTTGTTAGAGAGGTTAAGGGTGTTAAAATCTACAAAGCCTATTTTGAGTAAAATAAATTTACTTATTATACGTGATACATTTACTGAAGAATCAACTCTAGGAAAGTTGTTTTTAAACGGTGAATTTTTTTGTGAAACCTTAGAAAACCCTTGGAAAAATAATGTTAGAAATATCTCTTGCATTCCTGACGGTGTATATGATGTTCGGTTAAGATTACCAAGAGAAAGTGCATCAAGAGACTATTTACACTTATTAGTAAAAGAAGTACCTAATAGAGATTATATTCTATTTCATAGAGGTAATACATCAGCCGATACGAGTGGCTGTATTCTAGTAGGACAAACTCGTGAACAAGACCGTGTTAATAATTCAAGATTAGCTATGGATTTAGTAATCAAGGAAATACTTAATTTAGGCGGAGAAAATATTAATTTAATAATCAAAAATAAATAATTATGAGAGAATGGATTTTAGTACAAACATTAAAGAGAGCAATCTCTAGTCGTAAATTTCTATATACTGCTATTGGCTGTATAGCAACTTTACTTAGTGATACTTTAGGTTTAAATCCTGAAGAAGTTAAAAATATACTTTTTAGTATAGCGGCATTGGTTGGCGCTCAAGGTATTGCAGACGTTGCAAAAAAATAAAAAGGTAGGAAAAAGATTAAGACTGTCATCTGATGAAGTTGAGTTAATCAATGAATTCAGAGGACAGGACTTAATTAATGTCAATGGTAATACTGCTCTTGATATACATCTTGCAGAGAGAGGTATAGATAAAAAAGATATAGTAAGTGTTAAACATTGGCAAAGTATGTCAGGAGAGTTACGATTTTCTATTGTAACTAAAGAACAATATGGTGCAGAACAAACTGATCTACTTAAAGACATTAAAAATCTTATAGATAAACACGCACCAACATACCCTAAAATAGAAAGAACTAAAGGTGAGAATCTTTTAGTTATTAATCCTGCTGATATTCATATAGGAAAACTTGCAGTAGCACTTGAAACAGGTGATGAATATAATACTGAAATTGCTTATGATAGGGTCTTAGAAGGTGTTACAGGGCTTTTAAGCAAAGCAAATGGTTTTAATATAGATAGGGTTTTATTTTGTGTAGGTAATGACATACTACATATTGATAATGTCTATAATCAAACAACAGCAGGAACTAGGCAAGATGTAAATGGTAAATGGTGGCAACACTTTGAAGTAGCATTAGATTTATATGTTAAATGTATTGAAACTCTAAGACAAGTAGCTCCTGTTGATGTTGTTCATTCTATGAGTAACCACGATTATCAAAGTGGCTTTCATTTAGCACACGCTTTAAAATCTTGGTTTAGGAAAGCAAAAGACATTACTTTTGATATTAGTGTAGCACACAGAAAGTATTACAAATATGGTAGTAACTTAATTGGTTTAGAACACGGAGACGGAGCTAAGATGGATAATCTACCTATGCTAATGGCTAATGAAAGACCTAATGAATGGTCAGAAACTAAATATCGATATTGGTATTTACATCACTTACATCACAAAGTGAAATACAAATGGAGAGACGCTAAAGACTTTATAGGAGTTACAGTTGAATATATGCGTTCTCCAAGTGGTACAGACAGTTGGCACTCACGAAAAGGTTTTTGTGGTGTTCAAAAAGCAGTCGAAGGATTTATACATTCTAAAGAATCAGGTCAAATAGCTAGACTTGTACATTATTTTTAATATGCGTAAAGAACAAATATATAAACAAAGAGTATTAATAATGTATATTTTAATTATGATAATAGTTTTATTGCTCGGTTTATAACCCACCTTATCTAGTAACTTTCCTATTAACAGTTAAATTGTTAATAACTTTGATAATAATTATGTTGATAACAATATTATTTATTATCTTTGCTGTATGAAAACATTTAAAAATTATACTATGAAAGTTACACACAAGAAGTACGGACACTCTTACGAGTTAAATCCAAAACAAGCAGCAGATTTCTTTTTTAAGAACGACCATAACAACTATGATTATCCTGATTCTTTTAAAGAAGATAAAAGTCAGATAAGTGATACTAGACATTATTTAACTTGTATTGGTATTTTTGTATTAATGGTAGCGTCAGGTTTACTACATATACATTGGAATTACTAATGAAAAGTATAGATTATAATAAACCTAAAGTATCTTGGGTTACAGGCAAACCATTAGACAATACTAAAGTAATAGCTGAAGAATGGTTGTTAAAACCTCAGTTCATACCAGTTCAATTACCAAGTGTAAGTGGATTTTCTAACTTTGACTTTAAAGACAACAATAGATCAGTTGTTGTTATAGGAACTAAACTTCAAATTTACAATAAGTTTTGTGAAATGCTAAGAGATTATGGTTGGCAAGAACAAGACAGTTGGTCTATTGATCTTAAACCAAGTTGGAGGATGCACTATAAAAATAATAATAAACAACCTTTAATAATTAATTTGATATGAATTTAGAAGATTTAAAAAAAGAACTCCCTTACAAATGGAGAGTACAATCAACAAAGTATGGAAAAGCAACTTGTGTAGCTTATATAGATGCAAGAGATTGTATGGATATACTAGATAAAGTTGTAGGTGTAGAAAATTGGCAAGATAAATATTATGAAGCAGATGGTAAATTATTTTGTGCAGTAGGAATATTTGCAGGTGAATGTTGGGTATGGAAGGCAGATACAGGTACAGAATCTAATGTAGAAAAAGAAAAGGGTAAATCATCAGATGCTTTTAAAAGAGCTTGTGTAAAACACGGAATAGGTAGATTCTTATATAGATTGCCTATGCAAATATTACAAACTAAGAAACATAGTAACGGTAGAGAATATCCTTATGCACCTGAAAAAGATTTGATTATTACAAATGGAGATACT